>ODAI012348772.1_pt1 | contig 54706 bp, 40 predicted proteins | sample 1539321 | NCBI WGS metagenome assembly ODAI01 (sample SAMN02144231, study PRJEB22623) | gut metagenome | biome: sheep rumen | host: Ovis aries | place: New Zealand | reverse complement strand
TGTTATGTGAATTGTTATAAGTGTCTTTGTTTTGCAAATATAGTATTATATTCTGAATAACAGAAAAAAAGCGCTTTTAGCCCCGTCGTTTTGCCTTTTTTTTGACCCTCTGAAAGATAAATGTTTGGTTTTCTCGTATATTATTGCTACTTTTGCAGTCGAATTAGTTTAGTGGTGGGCGGTTCGTTCACCACTTTTTGTTACCAAAACGTTTTTTCCTGATGATAGAAAACGCCGTTGTAAGACAGATTGTTGAAGAGTACATTGCCAATAAAGAGGGCTTCTTTATTGTAAATGTGAGTGTGAGCCGCGATAACTCCATTGTCGTGGAAATAGATAATCAAGAGGCTATGTCTATTGAAGAATGCGAATGTCTGACCCGTTTTATCGAGTCGAAACTTAATCGCGACGAGGAAGATTACGAATTGGAGGTGGGGTCGCCTGGCCTGACTTCTCCTTTCAGAGTGAAAGAACAGTACTATAAGTACGAGGGCGCTGAAGTGGAGGTGCTTGGCTCTGACGGAAAAAAATACCGGGGCCTGCTTTGCGATGTTACTGACGATGGCTTCGCTGTTGAGGAGACGAAGATGGAAAAGCCAGAAGGCGCTAAACGCAAAGTGGAGATGAAGGTGAAGACTCCGTTTACTTACGATAATATAAAATATACTAAATACACTATTAAGTTTAAATAGTTATGGCTGCTAAGCAAGAAGTGGTAGATTTGGCTGAAATTTTCTCCAAATATACAGAAGAGAAAAAAATCGACAGAAGTACTTTGGTGAGCGTTTTGGAAGATTCGTTCCGCAGTGTCATCTCTAAACAGGTGGGTTCTGATGAAAACTACGACGTGATTATCAACCCGGCTAAGGGCGACCTGGAAATTTATCGTAACAGAGAGGTGGTCGCTGATGACGATTTCGAAGACGAAAACACTGAGATTTCTCTCTCTGATGTACGCAAAATTGAAGGTAACGAAGATATGAATGTTGGCGATACGTATTCCGAAATCGTTAACTTCTCGGACTTCGGTCGCCGTGCTGTGCTTAACTTGCGCCAGACTTTGGGGTCGAAAATCCTCGATTTGCAGAAGGATAACCTCTACAATAAGTATAAAGAGAAAGTGGGTACTATCGTTACTGGCGAAGTTTACCAGGTTTGGAAGAAAGAACTGTTGGTCGTTGACGAAGACAACAACGAAATGTCTTTGCCTAAAACGGAACAGATTCCTTCTGACTTCTTCCGCAAGGGCGATACGGTTATGGCTGTTGTCGCTAAGGTTGACAACCGCAACAACGACCCTAAAATCATTTTGTCTCGTACTTCTCCGCTCTTTTTGCAACGCCTCTTCGAACGCGATGTTCCTGAAATTGCCGATGGTCTGATCACTATCAAGAAGATTGCCCGTATCCCTGGCGAGCGCGCTAAAGTGGCTGTTGAGTCGTACGACGAGCGTATCGACGCTGTCGGCGCTTGTGTTGGTATGAAGGGGTCTCGTATCCATGGTATCGTTCGCGAATTGCGTAACGAGAATATCGACGTTATTCAATACTCCGATAACTTGAAACTGTTCATCTCTCGCGCACTTAGCCCTGCGCGGATTTCAGACATCACAGTTTACGAAGAACACCAGCGTGCAGATGTGTTCTTGAATTCCGAGGAAATATCTTTGGCTATCGGTAAGGGCGGTAACAACATCAAGTTGGCGAACATGCTTACCGATTACAAGATTGAGGTCTTCCGTGACGATAACGATGGTCACGATTCTGACGACTGCTACTTGGACGAGTTCCTCGATGAAATTGACGGATGGGTTATCGAAACTTTGAAGGGGGCTGGTTACAGTACGGCCAAGGAGGTGCTTGCAACTCCACGTCAAGAACTGATTGACAAAACAGACCTCGAAGAAGAAACTATTGATGACTTGTTGAACATCATCAATGAGGAGTTCGGACTTGATTCTGAGTCTGAAAACAACGAAAACTAATAAGTTTACGCAGGTCAGCCGCTGCCTTGTCCGGTACGCTGATGCTTGAGTTGTGAAACTTACTGCTTCCCACGTCTGCGGTTCAGTGCGCTGACAGACGGTGGCAAACGGATTAGTGGATATTCCACATATTTGTGAGACAGAGAGTGGGCTGTCTTACAGTTTTAATTTAAAAAGAGTTTATTGTCAGAAAGTATATGCCAAAAAAATTATTACAGATTGCCAAAGAATTAGGTGTCGGACTTAGTACGGCTGCGGAATTCCTGCAGACGAAAGGACATAATGTGCCTGCAAATCCGAACCATAATATCACTGACGAAGAACAGACATTGCTAATAAAGGAGTTCAAACCCGATATGGAAATGAAATCTTCGGCTGAAGAAATCTCTCGCCAACGCCACGAGAAGGGCAAACATGCCACTGTGGCTATTGAGGGCTATGAAGATAAAAAGAAAGCTCCGGAAATCAAGACTGAGATTCCGCAAAATCAGATCCCGAAGATTACCACTGTCGGTAAACTCGACCTCGATAAACTCAACAAGCCTGCCGCTACGGCGCAGAAGAGCGTGTCCACTAACGCTGCTCCTGTTCAAAAAACTGAAGTTAAAGGTTCTGAACCAGAAAAATCTGTTTCTCAACCTCAGAATGCTGTCGAAACCCCTGCCAGTTCTTCTGACAAGCTGGCTTCTTCTAACGACGCTTCTGAACAAGTGTTGACTGGGGCTCATGCCGACTTGAAGCCGAACATCAAGGTGTTGGGTAAGGTCGACCTCGATTCTCTAAACCAGCAGACTCGTCCGAAGAAAAAGTCGAAGGAGGAGAAAAAACGCGAACGCGATGCTCGTTTTAACCATGCGGGTGATAATAACCAGCGTAATGGCGGTAACCAGCAGAATGGTGGTAACGGCAATGGGGACGAACGTCGCCAACGCCAGCGTATCAGCCAGAAGGAACGTATCGATGTTGAGAACTTCAAGCCTGCGAACAACAACGAAAAGACTAGCAACGGACCACGTCCGGGCAAACATAAGAACAAGCACGGTAAGCCGCTGTCTGACGAAGACTTGATGCGTAGTGCTAACGAAAATGTACGTAAAACCAAGGCTGAACTCTTCACTAAGCAGATGCCTAACAAGAATTCTGCTAAATACCGTCACGATAAGCGTGAACAGGCTGCCGAACAGCGCCGTAAACAGGAAGAGGAGGAAATTAAGGAAAGGGGCATCCTGCGTGTAACGGAATTCGTTACTGTAAGCGATGTTGCCAGCATGATGGATGTGCCTGTTGTGGAGGTTATTTCCAAATGTATGCAGCTCGGTCAGATGGTGTCTATCAACCAGCGTCTCGATGCTGAAACCATTAACTTGGTTGCCAGCGAGTTCGGTTTCACTACCGAATATGTTTCGGCTGAGGTGGCCGAGGCTATTCAGGAGGAGGAAGACAAACCGGAAGATTTGATCAGCCGTCCGCCGGTTGTTACCGTCATGGGACACGTTGACCATGGTAAAACTTCGTTGCTCGACTATATTCGTAATACCAATGTCATTGCTGGTGAAGCGGGTGGTATAACCCAACATATTGGTGCTTATCACGTTACTCTCGCAAGCGGCCAGCAGATTACGTTCTTGGATACACCTGGTCACGAGGCGTTTACCGCTATGCGTGCCCGTGGTGCGCAGGTGGCCGATGTGGCTATCATTATTGTGGCTGCCGACGACGATGTGATGCCGCAGACTGTCGAGGCTATCAACCATGCCTCTAATGCGGGCATCCCTATTGTGTTCGCTATCAATAAAATCGATAAACCTACTGCAAACCCCGATAAGATTAAGGAGTCGTTGGCTGCTATGAACTACCTGGTGGAAGACTGGGGTGGTAAATACCAGTGCCAGGCCATTGCCGCTAAAAAGGGTACTGGCGTTGACGAACTGATGGAGAAGGTGCTCCTCGAGGCTGAAATGCTCGATTTGAAGGCCAACCCTAACCGTAAGGCTTCGGGTATCATCATCGAGTCGCAGTTGGAAAAGGGACGTGGTTATACCTCTACTGTGTTGGTGAACAACGGTACGCTCCGTGTGGGCGACATTATGGTGGCCGGTACCAACTATGGTAAGGTGAAGGCTATGTATAACGAGCGTAACCAGAAAGTGCAGGAAGTCCGTCCTGGCCAGCCTGCCTTGATTCTCGGTTTGAACGGTGCTCCTCAGGCGGGTGACAAGTTCAACATTATGGATACCGACCAGGAAGCGCGTGAAATCGCTTCAAAACGCGAACAGTTGCAGCGCGAGCAGGCTACCCGTACAAGCAGTATGCTTACCCTCGACGAAGTGGGACGCCGTATTGCCTTGGGTGAGTTCCATGAGTTGAAGATTATTATCAAGGCCGATGTGGATGGTACTGTTGAGGCTTTGACGGACTCTTTGCAAAAACTTTCTACACCTGAAATCGAGGTGCAGATTATCCATAAGGCCGTTGGTCAGATTTCTGAGTCTGACGTGATGCTGGCTGCCGCTTCCGATGCTATTATCGTGGGCTTCCAGGTACGTCCTTCCCAGGCTGCCCGCAAGATGGCTGAAAAGGAAAAGGTCGACATCCGTCTCTATTCTATCGTTTACGATGCTATCGAACAGATTCGCGATGCTATGGAGGGTATGCTGAAGCCTGAAGTCAGGGAAGAGGTTACTGGTAACTGTGAGGTCCAGAATGTCTTCAAAATTTCGAAGGTGGGTACCATTGCCGGATGTATGGTTACTGAAGGTAAAATCAGACGTACTAGTAAGGTCCGCATCATCCGCGAGGGTATCGTTATCCACACGGGTGTCCTCGAGTCGCTCAAACGTTTCAAGGACGATGCCAAGGAAGTTGTTATGGGCTTGGAATGCGGCTTGAACGTGGCCAATTACAACGATATTCAGGTTGGTGATATTATTGAGGCGTTCGACGAGAAGGAAGTTGCGCGTAAACTCGATAAGAAGTAAGTATTTTATTCTTATAACTGCAAAAAGAGGGCATTCCTTATTCGGAGTGACCTCTTTTGTCATGTAGTGTGGCCGTATGCGTCTGGTCTTGCTCTCTGCCGGTGGTGTGTGACTCCTTTTTGGGGTTATTCGCACCTGTCGGGTTAAGCGGTTTCCGGTTGGTTTGTCTTTTTCGGCCGGATTGTGTTAACTTTGTTGGGAAAAATATTGAGAAATGAAGAAAAAGGGGAATTATAAGAAGGTCGTGGCCCGTGTCGTCTTCGCACTGGTAGCACTGGTGGCGTTTGTTTTGTGCCTTGTCGCCTTCAAGGGGGGTGATGTGGCCAAAAAATATATAGAGGAACATGATAGGGAACTGCTTGGACGCGAAGTGGTGGTCGGTGACATCGATGTCAGCTTGCTCCATAGTGCGGTCACCGTCGGTGGCGTTGTGGTGAAGGAACAGGACAATGCAACCGACTTCTTCAGGTTCGATACGCTTTTTGTGGATATCAATCTGTTCGACTTGCTCGCTCGAAAGGTCAATTTGCAGCACATTCATCTGGTTGGGGCCGGTGTGAATGTCCTACAGCGCGATTCTGTCTTCAATTTTTCCGATATTATCGCCCTCTTCTCGAAAACCGATACAGTGGAGGGTGAAAAAGAAGCGTCTGAACCGTCTCAATGGGAGGTCGGCTTGTCCGATATCCAGTTACGGCATTGTAACGCCTTATACAAAGATTTGAGTCTGAAATCTGAATTTGACTTGAAAGATATCAATCTGGTGATTCCTGGTGTCTACTTTTCCGACAAGTCTACCGATGTGGGGCTTAACCTCTATTTCCCTAAGGGCGGCAAGCTGCATGCTCAGATGATGTACGACATCGCTTCTTCCAACTTCCAGATCGATGCGCAAATTACCGATTTCAATATTAGTTGCGTCGAACCTTATATGCGCCAGGGGGTCCGTGTCGGACAGGTGCGGGGCTTGCTCGACACGAAAGCCACCATGAAGGGTAACTTTAACCATATTATGAATTTTACGCTCAGTGGAACCTCTTCCCTGCGTAATGTCTTTGTCTCCGACGATAAGGGACGCCTTGTCTTGTCGGCGGACAAGACTTCTGCCGAGTTGGTCCGTTTGAATCTGATGGACAATGAAATACACCTGGGCCTGATTGACGGTGAGGGTATTGCTTCCCAGTTCCTTATCGATAAAGATGGATTAGACAATATCTCCTACTTCTCTTCTTCTCCAGAGGCGGCTGCCCGGAAAGAACGGCGTGACTCTATTGCGGAAACGTTGCCAGATTCTGTTAAGACTATCCGTGAAGGAAGTGGCAAGCCTTTAATCTTTAAAATTGACAAGGTCGATATGCATGGTATGAGTATGCACATGGTGGACGAAAGCCTGCCCGAAACGTTCAATTACGATGTGACCGACTTCTGTGTGAAGGCTGAGAATATTACATTAGACAAGGCTAACGATGTGGCTGTTTCGGGACGGCTGGGGCGGACTGGAACGATGTCTGCACGCTGGAGGGGTAGCTTAAACGACCTGTCGAACCAAAACATCATGGCTACGCTGACCAATGTCGACCTGACGGAATTTACCCCTTATTTTAATCCTATTTTTGCTTACCGTATCACTGGCGGCAATATGTCGGTAGTGAGCCAGAATGTGATTGTGGATAATAATCTCAGGGGTACGAACCAGTTGTCTGTTATGAACTGTACGGTTGAAAAGGACAAGTCGGTGGAAAATCCTGAATTCAATGTGCCTCTAAAGACTGCCTTGTATGTGGTTAAGGATAAGAATGGAAAAATTGGAATTGATCTGCCGGTTTCGGGTAATGTTAACTCGCCAGACTTCTCCTACAAGAAAATTATTGTAAAGACGTTGATGAATTTCTTGGTCAAGGTGGGCGAGTCGCCGTTCAAGTCAATGGCAAAAGTGTTTGGGTCGTCCGACAATGCTGACGAAATGACGTTTGATCCGACTTCTGCCACGTTGGGAGTGGAAACCTACGACCAGTTGAACAAGGTGATTGATATGTTGAAGCAGAAACCGGATTTGAAGGCTAACCTTGTGCAAAACATTAATTACGAGGTAGCTGTTGCCGATATGTCTCTTTTGCAGTTGAAAACAGCTTTCTTCTTAAAACAACACCCTGATAAGACGGCGGAAACACTTGAGATAATAGATAGAGACGATATTGCGAAACTGAGTGAAAAAGACACCGCCTTTATGGCTTATGTGGCTTTGGTAAGTACCAATGGCGATACAAAGCCTGCCAAGGTGGCCGCTAACCTGTATGCGGCGGCTGCCCGTCAGGAACTTGCTGCGCTTGCGGAAAAACGCTCTGCCCTGATACGTGAATACTTGAACCAACAACTGGGCGGACAGGCTGCCAATATCGATATCTTGGTGCCTGGCGATGACTCGGAAAAGAAGTATGTTGGTAAGACTTTGCTGAAGTTAGATTTGGTAACCGAATAAACTTATTTTTTCTTCTTTCCCAACATCCACGGAATGTAGCGAAGTATAAAGACGACTAGTGGATATAAAGAAAATATGGAGAATAGGCCTATCGGTATTTTGTAGATGACGTGTTCCTCTAAGAACCCTTCTGTGTGGAACACGTGGTCTAACATGACTTTTATGATGCCTATCACATAGCAGTGGACTGCCAGCAGTATGATGGTGTTGCCTCCCATATCGCTTATCCACTTGTGGTGGGTGCAGTGCTCGTCTATCCATTCTGCACCCCAAATGATTACACGGACCCATGTGTAGGTGAAGACCATGATGAATGGACTTAGAGCCAGTAGGTATGGCGTAGAGTCGTATTCAAGCACGGTAAATAGAACAATTCCTACAATGCAGAGCAAAATGACCGCAAGGTAAGGAATGCGTTGGAAGTATTCGTTATTCCGACGGTAGGCCGCTCCTAGCGCATAAACGGGTAGGTAGAGTAATGCTTGGTGGAATTCCCAAAAATGCGGTATTGGAAGAACAGATGAAACACAGCCTAATACCAGACAGAAAGGGAATAGTAGGTCGGGCCGTATGTACTTCTTTAATATGAAATAGAGCGGTTGCATAACGAACAGCGCTATCACATACCACATTGGTGCGGTAATGGTGTCTAGTTGGCCGGTAACCAGTTCTATTAGGGGGGTGTACCAGGCAATGCTGTCGTCGTGCGCAAGTGCTTTCCCGCCAATTAGCCAAAGCGCATAGAAGAAAAAGAAAAAGCAGATGGTTGGCCTTAGCAGGGTGCGGGTCTTTCTGCAGAAATAGTCCCACAAGTATTTCGAGGCCGCACTATTGAAGCAGTAGCCCGATAAGAAGAACGAGGGTGTGATTACTAAATAGTGGTTCCAGTCGTGGAATATGTATTCCAGTCGTGGTGGCACATGGTTAATGGCAACTGTGGTAATGATGAACAGTCTGCACAAGTCTATCCAGTAAATTCTCTTCTTTTCTGTTTCCATGTTTGCTTTAGTTATGAAGTTCGGCCACAACGTATTCCGACTTTGATGCGATGCGGAATTTACCGCCCCATATGCCTATGCCAGAACTGATGTAGTACCGGGTGTTGCCACGTTTCCACTCTCCGTATCCACACTCGTAAATGCCGTCTACAATAAGGTTTATCGGCCAAACCTGTCCGTTGTGCGTGTGGCCGCTGAATTGAAAGTCAATTCCATTCTCTTCGGCTTCTTCCAAATGGAATGGTTGGTGGTTCAGTACTATGGTGTACAGACTGTCTGTCGGATGTCCGACTATCAGGTCTGCAATCCTTTTCCGTCTCCGGTTGGTGAAGTCGTCTCGGCCTATAAGGCAGATCCCGAATTCGGGTAGTTGCACGGTTTCGTCCATAAGCAGGTTGATTCCCGCTAGTTTGTAGAAACTGTCGGCATTGTTTTTTCCGCCCAGAAATTCGTGGTTCCCTAGGCAGGCGTAAACTGGTGCGTTTATCCTGTGAAACTCTTCTGCTACATTTTGTTCCAATAGTGGAACGGTGTTGAAGTCGACCACGTCGCCGCCTAGCAGCACAAGATCGGGGTTCTCTTTGTTGATAAGGTCTACCCATTTCGCAAATTCCGAACGTTCGTTGTGGTAGCCCAGGTGCAGGTCGCTAAGCATAACTAGCTTTACCGGCTTCTTTAATGGCTTTGAGGTCGTCAGGTCGAGGGTTTCCCTGTATTTGTGGTGGTAGTGGATGTTCCCACCGATAAAAAGAACCAGCATCAGGCTGGTTACTCCTATGCTTCCGGCCAGACTGTTGTCTACAAAGTTCTTGGGGAGGACATGGATGAGACGTAATAGGTCGATGGCAAGAAAAATCATGAACAGATACAGCAAGATAAATAGGGTAGATGTCCCGACTTCGTAAATAAATTTTGTCACGGTAAAGTTCCCCAGCCTGGTACCGGTATATCCGGCTGCAAAAAAGACAATCATTAAAATGAGTGCTATATTGTAGAGGACTGTTGCCACAGTCTTTCCTGCGTTGCCGATGGGGAGAATGTGGTATATGCGGTAAGATACATATACCTGTGCTGAAATTGCAAAGAGTATGATTAGTATTGGGAAAAGTAATTTCATGTATGGTAGTTTTTTGCAAATTTAGTTAATCTGAACCGATTTACTTGTAAAGATGGTGTAATTGATGCTGTCGCAGCTGTCTCCTGTCTTCTCTTTGGCCGTTCTGCGTGTCGACGCTTGTTGTTTGAACTGTTCAATTGTTCTTTCACTGCTTACTCTATAAAAGCAAAAGTTGCTATATTTGTATAAATGTTAATAGGCAGTGGTATGGAGAAATTTGTCCCCTTTTTAAAGACGGTTGCCGACGATTTGGTCTTGAAAAATGCAGAAAGTAAAGACTTCTCGAAAATGACGGTGGTGTTCCCGAACAAGCGTGCGCGTTTGTTTATGGACAAGTATTTGCTTCAAGCTTATAGGGAGCACTATAATGAAGAGTCGCCAATTTGGTCGCCTGCCTATGCTACTAGTAGCAACCTGCTGGAACAGTTTGCTTCGATGTTCAACTTCAAGAATAAGATTGTGCCCGATGCCGACAAGGTATTGCTGATACAAATTCTTTATTGGGCTTACCAAAAAGTAAGCAATGCGCGTTTGGCTGAACTAGACGCACAGGGCGATTCTGACGAAGTACCCAAAAAAATCTTGACAAAGTCGTTTGACGAATTCTACTTCTTGGGCGAAATCATTTTAAATGACTTCGACGATGTCGATAAGAATTTGGTCGACGCTAAATCGTTGTTCCGAAATTTCAAGGAGTTTAAGGACCTTGAAACGCTTGATTACCTTACGGAGGAACAGATTAAGGCGGTCCAAGATTTCCTGAAACGTGATTTCAATACAGAAACAGCCTTATTTAAGGGCTTTATCACGCTATGGGAAATTCTGGGCGATGTCTATGAGTGCTTTAAGAAAAAGCTCGATGAAGAGTCGCTGGCTTATTCTGGTATGTTGCACCGCAGGGTGGCTGAACGGATGGATATGGACGGTCTGCCTCCGCAACTGCCCGACAATATGCGTTATGTGTTTGTCGGCTTTAATGCTCTGAACGGGTGCGAAAAGAAACTGCTGAAAAAGTTGAGCAAAAAGATGCTGCCTGACGGACAACCTGCCGCTTTGTTCTATTGGGATTACGACATTTCTTTCTTCGACCCTTCTAATCTCGATGGGGCGGCTATGCGAAGCCGTAGGTCTTTCCGTGACGATGCCGGTACGTTCCTTCGGGTCAATATCGGTGGCTTGTCTGGCTTGTCGCACACTGCTCGCCAAGAAGGGGTGCTTTTAAGCCTTCCGAACGAGTTGAAGAATAATGCGAATGAACTTGACAGCGATAGGACTTCACACGACTATTTGGCCCGTTTGGCCGATGGCGCCCATGTCAGGGTGTTTTCTGCTTCGACCGATACGTCCCAGGCTAAATATGTGTCGAAATTTGTTTCCGACTTAAAGGAGCGTGGAGTGAAGGATGACGAAATAGCTATTGTCTTGTGCGATGAGAAATTGTTGCCTGCTGTGCTGCATTCCATTCCCGATTCAGTCAAGAAAATGAATGTGACAATGGGATTCCCTGTTACGCAAACTCCTGCTTATGCTCTGGTTCAGACGTTGGCGCAGCTGCAGTTCGCGCGTGGCGGTGGCTCTCGTTTCCCTTATATGGCAGTGGTCAATGTCCTCCGTAACGGAATCGTCCGGAAAAAGATGCCGACTCTTTCTGTTAAACTGGCCAATGTGCTGAAGGAGGAAACAAAAACTTATGTGTCTGTCTCTGAAATGCAGGGATTCGCGAAAAATCTTGCCACAGAAGAGGTTGGTGATGGAGAATTGGATTTTGCAGGTAAGGTTTTCTCTCTTTGTGAAGCCCGTATGGACAAACCTGCCGACGGACTGGTAGGGTGGATGCTTGATGTGCTTGCCAGCCTCTCTTCGGTGTTCCGTTCTGACATCAGGAAGAGAGAGACGTTGAACTTGAACTTTACCGGGCTCTACGAGGAAGCTTTTTTTCAAGTTTACCGGATGCTGACTTGTCTGTCGAATGGTTTGGAGGACTCGTGCAAACTCGGGAACGAACTCACAGTCGCCTTGTTCTTTCAACTGATGTCTAAAATGTTCGCGTCTGCCAAAGTCCCTTATAGCGGAGAACCTGCTCGTGGACTACAGATTATGGGCTTTTTGGAAACTAGAAGCCTCGACTTCAAACATGTGCTTATGCTGTCGGTCGGAGAAAAATATATGCCTAAAGACTCGTTCGCACCTTCTTTTATTCCATATGCCCTCCGCATCGCATACCAGTTGCCTGCGGTTGAGCACGAAGATGCTCTCTATGCCTATAACTTTTTCCGCCAGATGCAGCGGCCGTCTTCTATTACGCTGTTGTTCAATACCTCAACGGGAACCTCAGGCGGAGAGCAGAGCCGTTTCTTACGTCAGTTGAAGGACGAGTATCATGCCTTTTCTGCGATTATTCCTCTGGCTTTCCCCGATGCGGTCGCTGTCGACTCTTTACCATTGGTGGTCGAGAAAAAAGAGGAGGACCTCAGAAATCTGTGTGAATCGTATCGATATATGACGAACGAGGAACGGGTAAAACACAATGATCAGGTCAAAAAGACGGGTGTTGGTGTCGCCAACTTCGACTTGTCTCCTAGCGCGTTAAATTCTTATCTCGACTGCTCTTTGCGTTTCTACTTCCAATATGTGAAACGCTTGTCTGCTGACGAGGATGTGGATATGGATGTTGACGAGGCTTTCTTTGGCCGGATATTCCACCGGTCGATGGAACTTGTTTATTGCGAAATTGCCAAGCAGTCTCCTAATGCAAAAAACAATTGGAAGACTCCCGTGTCAACAGCGGACCTAACCCCGTTCTTGAAACAGGAAAAATTGGAATCGATTGTCGATACTGCCTTTAAGGAAGAGTTCCACATAAATTCGCATGCCGACTATTCCGGCATCCAACTTATTAAACGCGATGTCTTGGTTGAGTTGTTACGAAAGCAACTGACGGAAGATGTCCGTTATGCCGAAGATGGTGGCTTTACTATGTATGAGCCAGAATACCGCATATCTCAGAAAGTGGAGGTGGAATTGCGCGACAATACTGTTTTCGCTTTCCGTTTAGGCGGTATTATAGACCGTCGCGATTTGAAGGGTAATGTGTTCCGTGTGGTCGATTACAAGACCGGGGGCGATGCGGGTGGAACAAAGCGGAGAATGCCTAATGTTGAACGTATGTTTGTGGCTGGCGACAAACGGGCTGACAAGGCTTTTCAGGCTACACTCTATTCTTGTCTGTGGAATTTTCCTTCTGACGATTCTACGTTGTGCTATAACAAGGAAAAACGTTTGGTGCGTCCTGCCCTGATGTTCCCTCGGGAAATGAATGAAGAGTACAGTCCGAATCTTACGGTGAATAAAAAGACAATCACCTTGAATTCTACCGATGAGGATGACACCGATGTCCAAGAAGAATTTTGGGATAACTTGAAAAATGTTTTAAGGAATTTGCTTGACAAGAATGTGCCGTTTAAGGCAACAGATGATGTGCAAACTTGCACATTCTGTGATTTTAAATCCATTTGTCACCGCGAAGATTCGGCTAAAAGATAGGTTTTGAATGGTCTTCTCTTTTTTTCTTGCTGAGAAAAAGAGATTTTTACGATTTTCTCGCTTACTTTTGTGGACAATTTAAAAGAAGACAGAGTTTTATGAATGAACTGCCCGAAGATGTGATGATGCTTTTCAGCTTCGTTAATATGAAACTGCGTGACGAATACTCTTCTCTTGACGACTTTTGTAATTCGTTGTCGGTTGACAAAATTTTTATTGAGGAGAAGTTGAAAAGTGCGGGTTTCGAGTATAACGAGCAACAAAATAAATTCTGGTAATTAATTCCGCTATTTATGTACAGTCGCGAAGAAATAAAACAACTGCACAGAGAGTTTTGGAACGGTTTCGATGAATTCTGTTCCCATTTGCCTCGTTTCAAATACAGAAAGAAACCTTGGATTCTTTACAATACCAAGATAAAGGGGGTTGAGCTGAAGTTCGATGCTACCCGCGAAGGGGCTTATGTTATTTTTGAACTCAACCATCACAACCAGAATAAGCGGTTCGCTATGATGGAGCTTATGCGCAAATACAAGGTGGTGTTTGACGAGTACTTCGATAATGCTATATGGGAGGATTCTTTTATTAAGCCTTGTGGTACCGATGTTTGCCGTATCTATCGTAGAAATCCCGATCTGAACATCCACAAAAGGGAACAATGGAAAGACTTCTATGTCTACCTGTCTAAAAATATGTCGATGTTGGAAAAGTCTTTCGACCAACTGAAAGAATTGCTTGAAATTATAGCCGAGCAGAATGCTATTTGAATACTGCTCTGTATGGATATGAAAATCCCCTGGACTGTGGTTCCAGGGGATTTTTTTCGTTTAGCCGACATTTACGGTTCTTGTCCCGTCTTCGTTTTCTTTGATGTGAACTTCAATTGCGTCTTCCGGAATAAGGTTTTTTACCATTTCCGGCCATTCAATGAAGCAGACGTTTCCACTATAGAAGTAGTCTTCATATCCGAAGTCGTATGCTTCTTCCTCTTTGTTGATGCGGTAGAAGTCGAAATGGTAGATGGGTTCCCCGTTTCCGTCTTCGTATTCGTTCACGATGGCAAAAGTCGGACTGTTTATGACATCTGTCACTCCAAGTTGTTCGCAAACAGCCTTTATAAAGGTTGTCTTCCCTGCGCCCATATTCCCATAAAAAACATAAACTTTTCCGTTGCCCATTTTTGCTACAAACTGGGCCGCTGCCTCGCTTATTTTATCAAGTGAGGGAATCTCAATGCAGAATGCCATATTTCGTTATTTCTTGATGATTGCAAATTTGCTGACGTTGCTTTCTCCTCCGTCTTTTGTGGCTTGGAATACGTAGTATACGCCTGTCGACGCGCGTCTGCCGGTCGATAAACATCCATCCCAAGTGTAGACGCTTCCGTTCGATTTTCCGTGGCATACAACGCGACCGGCCGCATCGGTTATGCGCACTTCCGTATTTTCCATCAATCCTGTAATGGTAATTACTCCACTATAGTCGGGGCGGACAGGGTTTGGATAAACATGCACATCGCTTAGCGATGACTTTCCTTGTGCCGCGTCACTCTTATAGCTGAATAAGCCGTTCGGAGTCTGGATGTAAACTATTCCATTTTCAGGGTTGATGTCTATCGATGTAATGGAGTTGGTCGTCAGCGGACTGTTGCTGGTCGTAAAATGGTGGATGGTCTCCTGACCATCGGGACTGAGCAGGTATACGCCAGACGATAGTGTGCCAATCCATTTCCGGTTTGCTCCGTCAATGGCAATGGTGTTGATCATCTCTGTCGAGAGCAAGTAGTCGGCAAGGGTCTCGTCGTCGCGTCGGGTGATTTTTATTCTTGTTACCTTGTAGTCTTTATTGAAAACATTGGAGATGTTTTTAAGGACAAATGGACCAATGTCGGTTCCGACCCAGAGGTCGCCTTCTTTGTCTTCGGCCACACAGATGATTTTCGATGGAGAAACCGTCGTTCCGTCTGTAATGGTGAAGTTCTTGAATATCCTTTGGTTTGCCACGTCGTAGGCTTTTGTGCCACTCTGCATCAAGAACAGGCAGGTTTCACGGCTGTTGTTCATCTGCTTAGCCGCTACTGCCTTTATTTTACTCTTTTCGCAGATGGTGAAACCAGATATGTCGCTTATGTTGAATACCGACGGACAGTTGAGCGTATGCCATTTCCCGTCGGGGTCGACGCAGTGCATTAAATTGCCACCCTTTACATTCAAAACCCACATGTTGCCTTCTTTGTCGAATGTCAGATTTTCTACGGCTATGACTTCTTCCGAGCCTGACCAGGCTACCAAGTTGGTCTCGCTAGTATTGTAGGCTTTTACAAACTCGTTGTCGTAAAACTCGAAAATAGAGAACCAGGTGGAAACAAACATCCTGCGCGTGTCTTTAGGGTCGTACGTGATGTCGTATACGGCTTGGAATTTTGATTTACCTGATTTGAAGTCGTCTTTCCCGAAGTTTATCCATTCATTCCCATCGAATTGTTGGACAATTCCGTTATCTCCGTATCTGGGACCGTAGCCGGAAACAACTCTTCCCTCAGTAAATTTCATAAAACTTGGGTTGTTTGTCTTAGGCCCTTCAGGAAGGAATTTGTTCTCAACTTCTCCAGTCGATCTTCTGATGGCTTTCAACGTGTCTTGGGCTAGCCATATCAAGTCTGTTTCCGGGTCGTATATTGCATCTCTGATGGTGTCAGTAATCGATTTCAAAAAAATAGTGTCTCGTTTTAATTCTTTGTTGTAGATGGCCACATAATTCATGCTGGAAATGGTTAGAAAACCTTTGTTGCTGTGCACTTTATTTACGTTGGTGATGTAAGCGTATGGCGTAGGTTTCCAACCATCATCCCATATGTACCAATTGTCGCCGAAATAGTGTATCTTGTCTTCAAAAAGGCAGATTGTGCTCGCATTTCCTATTGGAAGGCTTCTGGCGTTCCAGTGCTCGTAGTTCGCAAGGTTGTTGTCTTTCCGGCTTGCTGAGTAGAGCGCGTTTGGAGTAAGCGCATAAATGCTGTCGTTTGTAATCTCGGTTTGTAAAACGGAAACGTAGTTTCCTTTTGGACCGATAATGTAAGTGTTGGCAACCTCCTTCTTTTGCAGGTCGATGGCAACAATGCCGAACCCGCAAGAAAGGTATACATATTTTCCTCCGAAGTTGATGCTGTTGATTGTTTTGCCTGATATGTCCTTGTTGGCAATATCCGACATCTTGTAGACTTTGCCGTGGTCGATGATGTCGATGATGAAACTGGAATAACAGATGACCAGCACGTCACGTTCTTTGTTATAGGCCGCTACCGAGATGTTACCGTCCGACAAACCCGTCAGTTTTGTATATTCTTCCAAACTGTTGTACTTCTTGTCTACAGAAAAGAGGTTGCCGTTGCTTACGGCATATATCTTGTCGGAAGTTGGAATGATTTGCTGGACTTTGTTGTAGGAAAAGTAGGTCTGCCAGCCTCCCATTTGAAGTTGGGCGCTAGCTGTAAATGCACTGGAAATAGCTGTGATGATGGCCGCCAGTGTTCCTAGTATAGTGTTGAACCTGTTCTTCATTTTATTGATTTTTTAGGTGCTCTATGAGTTTTTCTACTGCACGGCCACGGTGGCTGATGCTGTTTTTTACTGCAAGAGGTAGTTCCGCAAAGGTCTTGTCGTAACCTGTTGGTTGGAATACGGGGTCGTATCCAAATCCTTCTGAACCACTTTTTTTTGTGGTAATTATACCCTCGACTTTGCCTTCAAAAAGGGTTTCTTTCCCCTCTTCTATTAGTGCGATGACGGTACGGAAACAGGCTCTACGGTTCTCTTTCCCGTCAAGGGCGGAAAGTAGTTTCGCCATGTTGGCGTTGTTGTCTTTGCTGTCGCCTGCGTAGCGGGCTGTGTGCACACCTGGGGCTCCGTTCAGTGCTTCCACTTCCAAACCTGTGTCGTCTGCGAAGCAGTTGCAATGGTAGTGGCTCCAAATGTAGCGGGCTTTTTGTAGGGCGTTTCCCTCAAGCGTGTCGGCTGTTTCGGGTATGTCGGCTGTGCATCCCAGCTCGTTGAGTGTCTTGATGCTGAATTCCGAACCTATTTTTGCTTGTACTTCTGCAACTTTGTGCGCGTTGTTAGTGGCGAAACACAGTTCTTTCATTTTTCAAATTTCTTTGTTTTGTCAAAAATAGTACTTTTTATCTACCTAAGGGCGCTTTTCTCGAAAGTTCCGCATAAAAAATAAGTAATTTTGTGGACCATGAATAATCGTAATTATCAAAGGGAACTCGACAACTTAATCAATAAGCAAGTGGAGACGCAGAATGTGCCGTCTCTTTTGCTGCATTGCTGTTGCGCTCCTTGTAGCAGCTATGTGCTTGAGTATTTAACGCAGTACTTCCGTATTTCAGTATATTTTTATAATCCTAATATCTATCCGGCTGCTGAATATAGTCACAGAGTCGCTGAAATAAGGCGTCTTGTACAGGAACTTCCTGCCCTGCATAAGGTTGAAGTCATAGAGGGCCTTTTCGATACCCAGACTTTCTATGAGACTGTAAAGGGACATGAGAAGGATGCCGAAGGAGGTGAAAGGTGTGCCTTGTGCTTTAATTTGCGTTTGGAGGCTGCCGCTAAAGTCGCTAAGGAACGCCAATTCGATTATTTTACTACAACTCTGACCATCAGTCCGTTGAAGAACGCCACCGTGTTGAACAACATTGGCGAAAAGCTGGGCGAACAGTATGGAGTGACCTTTTTGCCGTCTGATTTTAAGAAAAAAGGCGGGTATTTGAGGTCAATTGAGTTGTCGAAAATCCATAACCTTTATCGGCAGAATTATTGTGGCTGTGTCTTTTCGTTGAACAACCAAAGACATGCGTGATTTTGTCTGCTAAATTTTCATTATTTTTGTATTCTGTGTCGGCATACGCCGATATAATATCTTAATCAGTGGCTCGTTTCCTTGATTAAGGATGATGCAATTAGAATTCTATGCGTAAGTTATTTTTATTATTGACATTTCTTTCGTTTGTTCTTCCTCATCTGGTGGCGCAAACGTCGGTGCGTTATTATGGACGTGTGTCTGACGAGTCAAATCACGGCATAGAAGCGGTTGACGTTACTGTTGATGGGCTGCCTTATGGAACCTCGACGGATTCTTCCGGACGGTATTCGTTTGAATTTGAAACAAATCTGCCAAAACTTACGCTTCGATTCGAACAATTTGGGTATGGTGTGATGACTTCTGTTCAGAAAGTGAAGGCGGGTAGTCATCGTGTCAATGTTACTCTCCGAGACTCTTCCGTTATGCTTTCCGGTGTCTCTGTCTCGGAAGTGTCCCGCCAGACTGCTTCGGTCAGTCGTCTGCCTGTTGAACGGCTTAAGGAGACACCTAGCGCAAATGGTGGTATTGAGGGACTGATTACAACCCAGGCCGGTGTCAGCTCAAGCAACGAATTGTCTTCGCAATATAATGTGCGTGGAGGAAACTATGACGAGAATAGCGTCTATGTAAACCATATCGAGGTTTACCGGCCGATGCTGGTCCGTTCGGGAGAACAGGAAGGCCTGAGTTTCGTTAATCCCGATTTGGTCGAGAGTCTGTCTTTCTCTACTGGTGGCTATAGTGTGGAGTACGGCGATAAAATGTCGTCGGTGCTCGATATCCAGTATAAGAAACCTGAAGCATTCGAGGGTTCTGCTATGGTCAGTCTGCTCGGTGCGTCTGCTTATGTGGGTGCGAAGACGGGTAAACTTACCCAGATACATGGTGTTCGCTATAAGTCGAATGAATACCTTTTGGGCTCGTTAGATACTGAGGGTGAGTATAAACCGCGCTTTTTCGACTATCAGACCTATATCACTTATACTTTTAACCCGAAGTGGGAACTCAGTTTGCTAGGAAACATATCGAGGAACAGTTATCAGTTTGTTCCGGTTGACCGAACCACCAGGTTTGGCACTGTGGCTATGGCAAAGGAGCTAAAGGTTTACTTTGAAGGTCAGGAAAAGGACTTGTTCCAAACTTTCTTTGGTAATCTTGCGTTGAAATTCTGCCCGACTAAAGAGGTTGAACTGCAACTGCTGGCCTCGAACTATTATACGCGGGAAAACGAAACCTACGATATCTATGGTGAGTATGCCCTTTCTGATGTCGATGGCTCGAATTCTGCTTTTGTGGATTTGAGTAGCGGTATAGGTTCGTATACGCAGCACGCGCGCAACTGGATGCATGCCCAAGTTACCGGATTTTCTCATTTGGGTAAGTTTAAGCGGGGTGCAAACGAGTTTAAGTGGGGTGCGACCTATCAGCGTGAGAAAATATCTGAAAAGGTCTCTGAATGGGAAATGCGCGATTCTTCTGGATTCAGTATGCCGTTTAATGCCGATTGCCTGAATCTGTACTACAACCTTTTTTCCGATAATGAGGTTGAGTCGAACCGCATTATGGGCTACGTGATGGATAGCTATACGTTCCGTCCGGATGTAGGACGCGTTGTCCTTTCTGGTGGTGTGCGTGGCAGTTATTGGGATTGGAACAGCGAGTTCTTGATGAGTCCGCGTGCTTCTATTGCCTTCTTCCCAGAAAAAATGCCACGTTGGGGCTTCCGCCTGGCTTCTGGTCTCTATTACCAGACACCGTTTTATAAGGAGTTGAGAGATACGTTTACCGTTGATGGTAATACTGAAATCCGCCTGAATAAGGATATTAAGTCGCAACGCTCTGTCCAACTGGTGGCTGGTGGCGATTATTACTTCCATGCTTGGCAACGTCCGTTCAAGTTTACCACCGAAATTTACGGTAAATATATCGACCGTCTGATTTCTTATAATGTCGATAATGTTCGCATTATTTATAGCGGAGAGAACGATGGGGAAGGTTATGTTGTTGGAGCCGACTTTAAAGTGTTTGGAGAGTTTGTGCCGGGTACCGATTCTTGGATTTCTTTGTCGCTTATGAAGGCGAAAGAAAATATCTATGGCGACGGTTGCGGCTTTATCTCTCGCCCGTCTGAAAAATGTTACGATGTCTCGATGTTTTTCCAAGACTATTTCCCCGGCTACGAGAAGTTCAAGTTTAATTTGAGACTTCTTTGGGGTGATGGCCTCCCATTCGGGCCTCCTCATAGTGAACGTAAGGATGCTGTCTTCCGCTCGTCGCCTTACCGCCGTGTGGATATAGGCTGCACTTACGTGATGAAACGTTCGAATAGTAAGTTTATGCAAACAAAACCGTTTAGTAATTTGAAGACCGTTTCTTTGGGACTTGATGTCCTTAATTTGTTCGATATTAGGAACGAAAGCTCGTTCTTTTGGGTGACCGATGTTACTAATTGTCAGTATGCGGTTCCTAACTATTTGACTTCAAGACAGGTGAATATAAAGTTGACAGTTGATTTCTAATTGATTTATGCGTAAGTTTTTATTAATTATAGTTTCTTCTATTTTATCGTTTACCGAGGCATTCCCCGCGGGTGAGACTCCGCAGCAGATCGTCGCCTCTCTCGATGAACCGCTGAAAGGTGTGAGGAAGAGTTTGGTGGATAGTGTAAAGGTGGAGTTGTCGGGCCGTTATGTAGAGGAATTTAGAACTTATGGACGAAAGTTGGCTTACGATTCCCTTGTCCATAGGGTTCGTGTTATAAAGTTGGCTAACGAGCATAACACTTCCGATACGTTGGCGTCTACTCGAAACGTGGAACAGCCGTTGTCTGATGTCGACCGTTTGAAGAAGGAAAACGAGACTCTTCGAAACGAGTTGAGGATGTTGAAGTCGGGGGAGGCTCCTGAGGTGGAATTAACACAGTTGCAGAAACGTACGCGTTGGATTGTCAAGCAGCTTGTTTTGCAGAACAATGCGGCTGCCGATACTTTGTGGAAGGTGTATAGCGACAAGTCGTTCGGCCGTGGACCGCTTTGTTTCGACTCTATATCGAAACGCTCGCTGGTCCCTTTTATGCCGAAGTATGAGAAGCCAAAGTTCTTGATGGCGAAAAAGTATCCGGCTAAAAAGACGCATTTCGAAGAGTTGTATGTGCAAAACGATGTGCGCAACTTGGTGCGAGAAAAGGTGAACTTCTCTCTGGTTGGCAGAAATCCTGCTGCATTCGACTATGTCCGTTTGAATGAGTACGACGACCAAAGTTTGCTGGTTAGCAAGAAAATTTCAAATGTGCGTAAGGTGGATGTCGACGAGAATTCGAGCCTGAATGTTTCCGATATAAAGAAACCGAAAGCTAGCCCTTTCAAACAAGATCCTTGGGTCACCAAGGCGACGCTTGATTTGCAGTTTACCCAGTGCTATATATCGAATAACTGGTATAAGGGTGGTAACGACTATGCTACACTGATGGGAGAGGGTAGTGTGGAAAGAAACTATAAGGAGGAAAAGAAAATATGGGATAATAAACTGGAGACTAAGGTCGGTTTTTATACCTCTTCCGTGCTTGAGGACCATGTGATAAGAGTCTATAACGACGTGTTCAAGTTGTCTTCTACTATGGGGTATAACTATTTTGACTCTAAATTGTATCCGGCCCTCTATGGTGAGTTTAATACCCAGTTGTTCCGTTCCTATAAAAACTATAAGGCGAAAGAGACGGAAAAGACAACTGTTGCCACTTCGTTTATGTCGCCAACCCGTTTCTTTGTTGGAGCTGGTGCAAAATACGAATTCAAAAAAGACGATATATTTGCCTATCTTTCACCTATTACAACCAAGGTGCTGTTTGTTGTGAACGACGATATTGAGGATGTTAGGACTGTTGGTATAGAAGATACGACTAAAAGAGCCCAAATTAACTTTGGTATTTTTGGTAAAGGAAAGGTGAAGTGGGCGTTCTCGAAAGATATAAGCATCAGTTCTGAATTTGATATCTTTGCGCCTTATAACTTTAAGAACGTAGAGTTTAACTGGAATACAGTGGGCTCGTTCAAGATAAACAACTATTTACGAACAAAGCTTACGCTGAATATGCGTTTCGACAGTACTCCGGTTTACGAAGAGAATGAAAGTCCTAAACTGCAAATTTTGGAACAGTTGGGCTTTGGATTTATATATACTTTCAACCAATAGCGAATATGAGATTTATTGTTATTCTTTTTGTCAGCCTTTTCGGCTTCCTGAACCCTGCTCTGGCTGAAGAAAATGTGTTTGTCCCTGCTTCTGAATGTCTGCCCGATCCGGTGTTAGACAGTTTGTCGGTCGAGAATGGACGTATATATGTGGAAGACCATGTTATTACCACGGGAGAACTCTCTTATGTGATGCATAAGGTCAATCCGTCCCTTTACGAAAAGCGGAGGGCTGGCCAGAAAATGTATCTGATTAGTATAGGAGGCTTCTTTCTTGGAACTGCTGCTATATGTACTGGCAGCTACTGGTACGACAATTTCAAAGGCTCTAGAAAAGATGCGGGCAAATGGCTTATGGTTGCCGGTGTGCCTGTTACTGCCGCTTCTATATGTACGTTTTCTGTAGGCGTTTCAAAGACCTATAAGGCAAGAAAACAGTTCCTGCGTAGTTGCTTTGGCCTTGCGTGGGCTGAAAGCGTTGATATGGGCATTGGTGTTAATAACGTTTCTGTTGGTTTACACTTTTAACCGAAAAGTGCAGCTGTGGGCTGAGTGGAGAATATAGCTTTGTTGCAGGCTATTGTTTATAGATTTTTCTAAGTTATAAAGCTAAGACAAATAAAAAAGGCGCACCGTAAGATGCGCCTCTTTTATGTTGTCCCTTCAAGACTCGAACTCGAACAAACAGTACCAAAAACTGTTGTGCTAACCATTACACCAAGGGACAATCGAAATATGTCGCAAAATTAAGATACTTTTATTATAAAGCAAAATTTCGCGTCGTTTTTTTTACTGTTATTTGGCGATGATGAGGAAATAGTTCTTTTTGCCTTTCTGCACTAACAGGTATTTCCCTGCAATCAGAGCTTCAGAACCTGCTTTCGCACTAGCATCTGTAACTTTTTCTTTGTTGATTGATACGCCACCGCCCTGCACCAGTTTGCGCATTTCGCCCTTAGAAGGGAAAATAGCTGCTTTCTCAACACAGAGGGTTAACAAGTCGCAATTGTTAATGTCGGCTTTGTTGACTTCGAATTGTGGAACACCTTCGAATACAGATAGCAGTGTCTGCTCGTCTATTTTTTGCAGTGTTTCTTTGGTGGCTTTACCAAAAAGGATGTTCGAAGCTTCAACAGCCTGCTCGTAATCTTCGCGAGAGTGAACCATAACGGTCACTTCTTCTGCCAGACGCTTTTGCAACAGACGCAAGCCTGGGTCTTTTTTGTGCTCTTCTATCAAGTTGTCGATAGTCGCTTTGTCGAGACTGGTGAAGATTTTTATGTAGCGTTCTGCATCCGCATCACTTACGTTCAGCCAGAACTGGTAGAATTTGTAAGGGGTGGTGTAGTCCTTGCTCAACCAAACGTTTCCGCTTTCGGTTTTTCCGAACTTGCCGCCGTCTGCCTTAGTGATGAGCGGACAGGTGAGTGCGTAGCACTCGTTGCCGTTTGTTCGGCGGATGAGTTCTGTTCCGGTAGTGATGTTTCCCCATTGGTCGCTACCGCCCATCTGCAGTTTGCAGTTCTTGGCCTTGTTGAGGTAAAGGAAATCGTAACCCTGTAACAGCTGGTAAGAGAATTCGGTGAACGACAAGCCGTCGCGTGCTTCACCGTTCAAACGCTTCTGTACGCTGTCTTTTGCCATCATGTAGTTCACAGTGATGTGCTTGCCGATGTCGCGGACGAATTCCAAGAACGAGTAGCCCTTCATCCAGTCGTAGTTGTTGACCAGTTCGGCTTTGTTTGCTGCGTCGCTGTCGAAATCGAGGAATTTGCTTAATTGCTTCTTGATGCACTCAATGTTGTGGGTGAGTGTCGCCTCGTCGAGAAGGTTACGCTCTGCACTTTTTCCTGAAGGGTCGCCAATCATACCGGTCGCACCGCCAATCAGGGCCAACGGCTTGTGACCACAGCGCTGGAAGTGGCGCAACATCATAATACCACAAAGGTGGCCAATATGCAGTGAGTCGGCGGTTGGGTCAATACCCAAATAAGCCGTAACGGTTTCTTTTTCAAGTAATTCTTCTGTGCCTGGCATAATGTCTTGAAGCATGCCACGCCATTTGAGTTCGTCTACAAAGTTCATCGAATGGATAATTCTTTTTATACTGTCTGCAAATTTAAGACTATTCCACCGTTTTTCCCATTTTTATGCTAAGTTTCCTTCATTTTAATCGTTGTTTGCTCAATCTGTCATTCGTATTTATGAGTTGAAAAATAGAAGTTTGCCGAAATTTTTTATAATTTTGCAAGTTCAAACGTCGAAAAATAATTATTAAGATATTTATATGATTAATTGCCAAGAAGTTAAAAACGGTACTTGCCTCCTTATCGAAGGCCAGTATTATTTCGTAATCGAGTTCCAGCACGTAAAGCCTGGTAAGGGTAACACTTTCGTTCGTACTAAGATGAAGAACGTAAAGACTGGTAACGTGCTTGAACGTACTTATCAGATCGGTTTTAAGTTGGAAGACGTTCAGATTTCTAAGCGTCCATACCAGTTCCTTTACAAGGAAGGTGATGATGCGTATGTATTCATGAACAACGAAACTTTCGAGCAGATCACTATCGATAAGGTGGCTATCAACGGTGTTGATTTCTTGAAGGAAGGTGACAATGTTGACGTTGTTTCTCACGACGACCTCGTTCTTTATGCAGAACTTCCAGCAAAGGTTTCTTTGAAGATCACTTATACTGAACCTGGTTTGAAGGGCGATACTGCAACTAACACTTTGAAGCCTGCTACTGTAGAAACTGGTGCTACCGTACGTGTTCCTCTCTTCATTGAAGAGGGCGAGGAAATCATCGTCGACACTCGCGATGGTTCTTACCTTGGCCGTGCTAACGCTGGCTTGAAGAAGTAAATAGAATTGTTTAAAATACTTAAAAAAGGGAGTCGGGGCTTACTTGACTCCCTTTTTTGCTTACAGCAATCTTATTTTTTAATAACTTCGTAGCTTGAAACATTCTAATATTTATTCATGGAAAATACAGACAAAAAGAATTATAGCGCGGCTCTCGTTACACTGACTTCGCTATTCTTCATGTGGGGTTTTATTACCTGCTTGAACGATTTGTTGACCCCTTATTTGAAGGGCGTTTTTGAATTAAGCCATTTTGAAGCCAATCTGGTACAGTTTGCGTTCTTTACCGCTTACTTCGTTATCTCCCTTATTTATTTTTTGGTTTCTACTTTCTACAAAGACCCGATTCAACGAATTGGTTACAAGAACACGTTGGTCGCAGGCTTGGTAATTGCGGCTTTGGCTTGTTTCTTGTTTTATAAGGAGGCAGGCTCTGATGACCCTAAGTTCTCGTTGTTCTTGGGTGCGTTGTTCTTGTTGGGTACAGGCTTCACGTTCTTGCAGATTGCTGCAAATCCGTTGGTTTCAATATTGGGCCCTTCGCAAACCTCGTCAAGCCGTTTGAATCTTTCTCAGGCGTTCAATTCTCTTGGGACAACTTTGGCCCCTGTGGTAGGCGGCTACTTCATTTTTACCTATTTTAAATCGGATGCGAATTCTGCCAATGCGGTTCAAATCCCTTATCTGGTGCTGGCCAGCGTACTCCTTATGTTGGCGGGTGTGTTGTTCTTCTCGAATGTGCCGAATAAGGTTAGCACGGGTGGTTCCGCTGCTTCGGTTAAGGGTGCTGGCGCTCTGAAACACCCATACTTGGTTTATGGTATGTTGGGTATATTCTTCTATGTTGGTGCCGAAGTGGCAATCGGAAATAACCTGATTGGCTTTATGCAGGGTTGTTATGGATTGTCGACAGATGTGGCAACGACTTATCTGATGTTCTATTGGGGCGGTGCAATGATTGGCCGTTTTATGGGTGCTATATCGATGAGCCAGATGGAATCGTCTAGAAAGTACTTGCTGATGGCGGTAGCTGGTGTACTTACCACTGTTATTATCTGCTGTATTGCAATGAACACCAAGGCCGAAATCGAAATCTCACAGGTTGCCTTTTTCTTCGTTTATCTTGTTCTCAATTATATCATATTTATATCGGCAAAGTCCCTTCCTTCTCGTACACTGGGCTTCTTCGCATCAATTAATATCTTGTTGTTGTTGACAATGATCTGTTTCGAAGGACAGGTGTCGTTGTGGGCTGTGCTATCAGTTGGTTTGTTCAACTCTATTATGTTCTCAAATGTGTTTACCTTGGCTATAGATGGCTTGGAAGAGTACACTGCCCAGGGCTCATCTTTGTTGGTAATGATGATTCTTGGTGGTGCCATAGTTCCTCCAATACAGGGTTATGTGACAGATAAACTGCCTGCTGAAAGTATGCAGTATGCGTTCCTTGTTCCGTTGTTCTGCTATATTTACTTGGCATGGTACGGTTTTGTAGGTTCTCATATCGGTAAGGCTAAAAAAATAGTGGTTAAGCAGGAAGAGCATCCTGAAAGTATTGTTCTTAAGTAATTACAATTTGTTTAAAATACTAATCTGAAATATAAATGACAAACACAGCTAAAAAGCCTTATGTTGTAGGCATTGACCTTGGTGGTACTAACACTGCGTTCGGTATTGTTGATGAAAAGGGTAATGTTGTTGCTCAGAATTCTATTAAGACGCAGCAGTATCCCGATCTTAACGATTATATGGCTGCCCTCTCTTCTGCTATAAAAGCGCTTATTGAAGAAAGCAAGGTCGGTATCGCTAATGTTAACGGTATCGGTATTGGTGCGCCTAATGCTAACTACTACACTGGTAACATCGAACATGCTGCCAATCTGCCTTGGAAGGGTATCGTTCCTTTCGCAAAGTTGCTTTCTGAAAGCACTGGTCTTCCTGTTTCTTTGACTAACGACGCTAATGCCGCTGCTATTGGCGAGGCTACCTATGGTGTCGCAAAGGGCATGAAGGATTTCATTATGATTACGCTTGGTACAGGTGTTGGCTCTGGTATTTACTGCAACGGCAAGCTGCTTTATGGTTGCGATGGTAATGCCGGCGAACTTGGCCACGTTGTAGTTCGTCGTAATGGCCGTCCTTGCGGTTGTGGCAACAAGGGTTGCTTGGAGTGCTACACTTCGGCTACCGGTATTGTTCGTACTGCTCGTGAATTCTTGGCTACCGACAAGACTACATCTACAATGCTCCGCAATTACAAGGAGGAAGAACTCACTGGTAAGATTATTACAGATTGTGCTCGTCAGGGCGATAAGATGGCTAACGACATCTTCGTTGAAACAGGTACTATTTTGGGTGAGGCTCTTGCCGATTTCGTTAAGTTCAGCAGCCCTGAGGCGATTGTTCTTTTCGGTGGTCTCTCGCAGGCTGGCGACCTTATCCATGTTCCAACTGCAAAGGCTATGAACGACAACCTTATGCCTGTGTTTAAGAATAAGGTTAAATTGCTCCAGTCTTCTCTGATTGGTGCTAATGCCGCTATTCTTGGCGCTTCTGCTTTGGCTTGGGAACTCTAATAGTCTATTAGATCTATAAATAATCAGCCCCGTGCAGTGAGTTTGCACGGGGCTGTGTTTTTTAGAACTTTACTCCTACCGTAAGCAGAAATTCCGATGTGTTTGTGCTTTGGTCGATTACGTTATAATTCCCTCCTGAAACTGTTGGTAAAAGGTCTGCTTTCTGGTGCTTGTATACATACGCTAAATCGGCAAATAACCATTGGTATTCGTAGCCAGCGCCTGCGCAAACATAAAGGGCATCGTGTGGCAGTATTAGGCTGAAGCGGATGTCTTTTTCTTGCAAATCTTCTTCCGACGGAGTGTCGGCTGGCGATGTGGTGTAAGCCAAACCCGCGCGGACTTTGAGGCGTGTTGCGGGTTTTGTCTCAAATCCGGCTCTGATGGTGTGGCAACTGTTCATATAAGTTTCCACATAGTCTTTGACGTCGTTGAAGTAGTCGTATGAGGAGCCCGCATTGATGGCACTGTAGTCTTGGTAGGAATACTCTATGTCTAGAACCGATTTCGAACCAATATACCATCCTAGTCCGGCGTCTAATTTTAACGGCCCCCACTGGTGGTGCTCCATGTCGATATAGTTTTTCCTGCCGTCGTTTTCGTCAGGTTGGTTGGATTTTTCCTTTCTTGTCTCCTCATAGTTGTATCGGGTCGGAGAGTGAAGGGCAAAGGCTATGTTGAAGTTTTCCATAAGTTTCAATACAGTGCCGGCCTTTATACTCATACCTGTAATACTGGTCTTGAAGGTGTTGCTGCCGAAAAGGTTTGTTGAGTTCTGTTCGTAGTTCCCGTAAATAAAGTTCAAGCCTAGTCCGAAGAAGTGGCGGTTCCCAAAGTTTGCACCATATCCGGCGCTCCATATCCCGTTATATCCCTCTTCATTGAATTTTGAGTCGTTGTAGTTGGCCTTGTTGTCGAAATCCCTTAGTCGGTGGTATGAAAAACCTATTGCCGAAGAAACAAATCCGCTTGCTTTGTGGTTGTTCCCTATAATAAATACCCCGCCAGCATTTCCCAGGGCAATATTGCTGTTCCCGTCTTTTAAGCTGAAGGCTGGGGTGACACCGACTTCGGAAAACTGTGTGTAAAGACCTAAACCGGCCGGATTTTCCCTGATTGTGCTGATGTCTTCACCTATAGCGATTCTGGCTCCTGCCATTGCACTATAGCGGGCGCTGCCAGAAACTGCGTCCTCTAGACTTAGGGTGAGATAGCGGTTGCTGAGCGACATGGCGTCATCGGTCTGTCCATGTACCTCGCAGGCTGCAACCGTTAGAAGTAGGGCTATAATTGAGTTTTTCATCGTAGTTCCTTTTTTTCTTTTTGCTAAGTTACTGATTTTTGTCCGATTGATAGATAGGTATAGGCTGTTTGCCTGCTTCTTGTGGCCTTTATAGCTGTGATATACGTACTTTTATCTTGAATAGGATAGATGCGCTAATTCCACGCACGTATAGCACGAATAGGTCTTTAAGGTTGTGGATGCTTCGGTAGTCCTTGTCGTCTACGGAAACAACGTGCATAGAAGTTGGCGATTCTCCCTGCATAACGCCTATATGTGAGGAAAAATCGTCTTCTGCGCTGAAGTAAAGACGGTAGTCGTTGTCTGACACTTTCGCTAGGCTGGCACGGTACAGCATCTTTCCATAGAAGGACGCTGTTGTATGTGATGGAGAAAGCAATTGGCAGACATATTCGAAACTTGTGCCGTTGGCGCTTTTCCATAGGGTGAGGTCTTTAAACTTCTCGTAGCAGGTCAGCCAATAAAAACCATCGAAAAATTGGACATCAATGTGCCAGGGCTGAATCGTTTTTCCTTCTAGCTGGCAGTGCTGCATATCTGACCAGTTGCTGCCGTCACCCGATGTCAGGTGCCCAATAGCATATTGGCCGTCGCCTGGCTTTAAGTCAACAACCCACATTTTGTAGATTCCCTGGTACAGAATGGCAGGTGAAACTAATTCTCTGCCGAAGGATTTGCTGATATCCATTAAGATTTCCTTCTCGGTCCAGTTAATCCCGTCTTTTGTTGTCTTCCTTAATAGGTAGTGGGTGTTTGAATTGCTGTAGTTGTGCTTGCCGTGCCGCTTTGTTTTCCTGTACCAGCATTCTAACGCGCCGTCTTTAACGAACAGGTGTGGGTCGGAGAGATAGTCATAGTCCTTGATTTCTTCTGCTGTCAGGTCGTCAATCGGATTAGACATTCCGTTCACACTGTCCCAGTGGTATCCGTCGTTTGACACGAAAACAGATGGACATTCGAAACGGTCACGGTAGGGTGTCGTCTTATGCGGATAGGGAGAGTTTGCCATCCAAAAAGAATATCCGTTCCATGTCGCTTCAAAATATAGCACACTTGGATGATAGGGCGAATTGTAGCCGTCGAAAGTGGCTATCTCCAGCGGAGATTGGTTATATTGAGAATGCTTGTTTAAAAGATGGGTCATGACAACTATCAGTGAGTCGTAGTGTATGTAAAAATATGGAAAAGTTTCTAAATAAGCAGAATTGTTGTGGCTTAAAGTCCCGATTGTCAGTTACTCTTTCCCCGCCTTGTACAAAAAAAAGTGTGCCGAATTGCTTCAGCACACTTCCGATATTGGTCTATGTCTAATACTTTAGAATTTAGCACCCACTGTAAACATAATATTGTGGGTCTTGATAGTTTGGCTGATTGGGTCTATCTTCCAACCATCAATTTCGCCGCTAGCATTTAGAACAGGCTCCTGCCATTCGTAGAAGTCTTCTTTCTGCTGTTTGTTTACGTATGCGATGTCTGCATAGAAATTCTTGCCGTGGTAGCCAGCACCAAGGGTGATGTAGTTGGCTGCTTTTGGTATAGAGTAAGAATAAAGAACAGACTCATACTGGTAAGGAACATACAAGCCATTGTTGTTAAGAGGCTGTCTGCTGATGTTTCGTCCGTAGCAGTCGTCTTGTGTTGGAGCGGTCTGGTGAGCAAAACCTAGGCGACCTGCAAAACCTTTGGCAATCTGTATTTCCGTACCTATTTTAATGGTGTGTGTCGCTTTGTAGTTCTTGTCGGCGAAGTATTTGATGTCGCGGAACTGGTGGCCATTGACATTCTTTACACGGAGGGCAGAAGCGTCGCTATAGATGTAGTCAATGTCGGCAACAGCGCGTTTACCCATAATGAAGCCTAAGCTACCTTCAACTTTCAAAGGAGTTTGAACGTCATATTGTGCGTCTTCGTATCCTGCAACACCGCCAGTAAGGTTGTTGTTTTCGTCTCTTTCTGGGTAGTAGGCGTTTTCGCTAACTGAGAGCCAGGTCGGAGTGGTGAAAGCAGCACCAACTCTCAAGAACTTGGCTGGCTTTGCAATAACACCGAGATTCAAGTTCCAACCGTTAGTAAGTACTTCAAAGTCGTTGTTCTCGAAATCCCTTCCAATATGCGACTCGGTAGACTGTTTGTAGCTGAGAGAAGCGACATTGATGCCTACACCGGCATATACAGTGTTGCTGATGTTCATACCGTATGCGAAGTGCCACAAGCCGGAACCATCGTCTTCCAGGAATTCGTTTTCGTAGTATGTTCCGTCATCCAGATAACCGGTTGTATAGGTGTCTCTGTTGTAATTGGCCAATCGGTTATAGGCAATGGCGAACGAAGAGGTGATGTATCCTTTCTTCCTGTTCTTTTTGCCGAAATTCATGACACAACTGAAATTGTTGATGTTGAAGTCGGCGTTGCCATCGTTGTCTAAGTTCAAGTTCGGGGTGAGCCCGATATCCCATTTGCGGTAGATACCGAGAGCAGCCGGGTTGTCTTTAATGGCGCCACCGTCGCCGCCAAGGGCTCCCATTGCACCTGCCATACCAGAGTAGCGGGCAGTACCCAAAACTGGTTCATCTAAACTCATTTTCAGTGCGCGACCAGCAAATGTCAATGCGTCGTCGTCTTGTGCGAAACCAGCGGTGATGCTTGATGCAATCAGACCGCAAATCAAAGTTATTTTTTTCATAATGGAATTTGTTTCTAAAATTGGAATTAATTAGGTGCGCTTTTGTTAGCGATTAACGGTGTCCTCCACGGCCGCCGCCTGTTGAACCACCACGGCTGCTGCCTCCACCGAAAGAACTGCCACGACTGCTGCTGCCGCCTCCGAAGGATGATGAGCCTCCGCGGCTTCCTGAACCACGGCTATCGCCTCCGAATGAATGGCTAGAACTAGAGTTGGAGCCAGAAGAACGGAACCCGTTTGAAGAACTTCCACTTGAGCTTCCACCTCTGTTGTATGAGCGGGTGCTGCCTCCAGAAGGGAAAGTGTTTGAGCTCGAGCCTCTGTTGCTATTCTGGTATGAGCGGGTGCTGTTGCCTGAAGGGTAGGTGTTTGAACGCGTGCCTCTACCGCTGTTCTGATAAGAACGGGTGTTGTTGCCACCGTTTTGGTATGAACGTACGCCTCTGCTACTTGATGTGCTGTTTATGCTGCCACCCCGGCTGCCTCTAGTGTCAAGACCAGAGCGTCTTGCTCCGCGCGGTTGAACGCTGCCCCTGTTGCCAAGCATGTTGTTGCGGCTGTAGGCATGACGGTTGTAGTATGGAGTCAGACGTTTGTGACCGTAGTAGTGGGGACCTCCGTGGCGGTAGCCATAGTAATGGCGGTATGGGTATCCATATCCATAACCATAGTAGCCCCAACCTGGACCCCAGTAGCAAGAGTGACGGTAGTAGTAGCCGTCCCACCATGGATCGTAGTAACCCCAGTAACCATAGTTCCAACTCCATCCCCAAGACCAACCTGGACGATAATAGGTGTAGTAAGGGCTGCCGTTGATAACATAAATGTTTGTTACGTTGCCGTCGGCATCAGTCGCCGTCTCGCTGGTATAAACAGGGAGGTCGGCGTCATGGAATCGGTTCAGTCGTCTTGAATATACATAGTCGCTATCATCGTATGCGATGAGGGTGTCTTTGTCGTAAGCGTGTCTCGACACCTTTTCGCTTGTATAACTTTCAGGAACTGATACAGATTCTGCTACTTTTTCAGTCTGCTCTTCGCTTTCTTCTGGATCGTCGTCAGGAGAGTAGTAGATGTCGTCCTGTGCGAAAACCGACATTGATGGAAGGGCGAATGTTGCGAATAGTAACGCGTATTTCAGAATTTTTTTCATATTCTTGTCCTCCTATAAATTTCGTTTAATCCTTATTTTTTCTTTAAGTTGTACAAACACCGTGCCAAACAAAATCTCTTTTCTTTTGACACAAATTGTTCTTATCTTTGCCATAGCTACAATTGCCTCTAATTCAACACCGGAATTTGTCGAAATGTAGCTCTTATAGCAAACAAAGGTAAACAAAAAAAATAATTTGTTCCCCTTTAATAATTGCTAAAAAGTTCTAATCTCTACAAACTAACAACTAGTTATGGATTATTCTGAGTATTTTTTCGCTATTCCTAATGACGCTCAAGATTTTGCTGCCGATGTTCTCCCTTCTTTTTTTGAAGATGCAGGTTTCGATAGTTTCGAGGCCGCTTGTGGAGGTTTGAAGGCGTTCGCACCGGAAAATGCTGTCGACGATGTTGCTGTTCAAGCTGTTTTAGATGCTTTTGTTGACGCTTTCCCTATGGCTGACGGTATAACGTTCAAAAAAAGAAGTATCGCTGATAAAAACTGGAATGAAACGTGGGAACGCGAGTCGTTTAGGTCGTTAGTTTTCGAGAACCGGTGCGTTGTTCATAGCCCTTTGGTGACAGATGTCCCAAAGGTGGAGTTCGATGTCCTTATCGATCCTAAACAGGCGTTCGGGTCGGGTAGCCATGAAACTACTACTTTAATGATAAGACGGATTTTGGCTGCGGACCTTATGGGTAAGTCTGTAATTGATGTCGGCTGTGGCACTGCTATTTTGGCAATTCTTGCAAAAAAGAAGGGCGCTGGTAAGGTCGCAGCCTTCGATATTGACAAATGGGCCTATGAGAACGCTATAACTAATGTCGGGTTGAACGGTATTGATGACATTGATTTAAAATTGGGCGGATTTGAGGTGATGCAATCTGGTGAATACGATTATATATTCGCAAACATCACCCGTAACATACTGCTTGATGGACTTCCGTTTTATGCCCAGCATTCCAAACGGGGTACCCGTATGTTTATGAGTGGCTTCTTGCCTGCCGATGTTGACTATGTCCGTGAAAAATGTGGAGAATATGGATTCTCCTTAGTCGATACGTCGGAATTGAATGGCTGGGCATCGGTCGAGTGCGTTAAACTCTAAAACAACGACTTATGGATATGGAATTTACAGAAGAATCTAGGATTTTGTACAAACTGGTGGAACGGACGTCTTCCAACGTGTTCCTGACAGGAAAGGCTGGTACGGGTAAAACTACTTTCTTGAAATACTTGCGGAAGCATTCGGCCAAAAGAATGGTGGTGGCTGCGCCTACGGGGGTGGCGGCTATTAACGCCGACGGTGTTACCCTGCATTCGCTCTTCCAACTGCCTTTCGAACCGTTTATACCCAATTCATTTCAAAAAGAAGGCAATTTCCGTTTTAGCCGTGAGAAACTGAATATTATACGTAGTCTGGATCTCTTGGTGATAGACGAGATTAGTATGGTCCGCGCCGATGTGCTCGATGCTGTCGATTCTGTACTTCGACGTGTCCGTCGTAACCAGTTCCCTTTCGGAGGTCTGCAACTTTTGCTGATAGGCGATATGCAGCAGTTACCTCCTGTGCTGACTTCGCAAGAGGAAACTCTGCTGGAACCCTATTATCCGACTTCCTACTTTTTCGACAGCCTGGCGTTGAAGAAGGCTGGTTTCGTTCCTGTCGAGTTGAGTAAGATATACCGTCAGTCCGATGCCTCATTTGTTGATATCCTCAATGCTGTTCGGACTAATACTGCTAATGAAGGACAACTATCGGTGCTGAATGCACGCTATATACCCGGGTTCAATCCCGACACGGCGGAAGGCTATATCAGGTTGACAACGCACAACCACCGTGCTAAACAGGTGAACCAGCAGAAACTCGATGAACTCGATGGCCCAGCCTATACGTTTATGGCAACTGTTACAGGCGTTTTCCCCGACACGTCGTTCCCAACGGAAATGAATTTAGTGTTGAAGAAGGGGACGCAGGTGATGTTTGTCAAGAATGACCCTTCGCCAGAAAAAGCCTTCTTTAATGGTAAAATAGGTGTTGTCTGTTCAATCTCGGAAAACAGTATAACGGTTCAGTTCCCCGATGGGGGAAAAGTGGATGCTCCGAGTCTTACTTGGAACAATGTGCAGTATGAACTGAACCATGAAACGAAAGCTATAGAAGAAAAAGTGATTGGCACTTTTTCTCAATTCCCACTACGTTTGGCATGGTCTATCACTATTCATAAGAGCCAGGGACTTACTTTCGACAAGGTTATGCTCGATGTGAACAGTGCATTTGCTCATGGTCAAGTCTATGTTGCCTTAAGCCGTTGCCGCTCGTTAGAGGGACTCGTCCTCACCTCTCCGCTTTCGTCCGATGCCATAAAGACAGACCAACGTGTACAGGATTTTTCTGAAGAGGTCGGCCGGCAAACAGTATCGGAAGAACAGTTGACGGAAATGGAGTCCGAGTATTTTGAACATCTGTTGCTGGAGCAGTTCGATTTCGCCGCCCTTGGTGCTATGTTATCCTCTTTCTCTAGAATAATAACAGAACATTTCCCTCAAACCTATTTGCCGTTGTTGCATGAGGTGAAAAAACAGCAGGATGCATTCCAAAAAGAGGTACTGGAGGTCGCAGTCAAGTTTCAAAGTCAAGCGCAAAGTTATTACCATGCCAGAGATGAACGTTTACAGGAACGCGTGACGAAAGCGTCGGTGTACTTCCTTGATAAGATACGGAATCAGTTGGAACCTTTAGTGCGGAAACTTGATGTGCAGGTGCCTCGAAAAGAGATAAAATCCCGTTATGCGGCTTTGTTTGAGGATTTCAAACTGCAATTGAAAGTTAAGTGCCAAACTTTGTCTCAATCGGTAGAAAGTTTTAGTGTAAATTCTTATTTGAGAGAAAAAGCGTTGGCGTTAGTCGATGACGAAGGTAGGGGAGAGAAGAGAAACCGAAAGTCGAAGTCTGCGAAAAATACGCCAAAGCAAAAAGAACCGAAGATTCCAACGGCCCAAATATCTTACGAACTTTATTGTGGTGGGAAAACGCCACAGCAGGTCGCAAACGAGCGAGGACTTGCTTTGACGACTATAATGGGACATCTTTCCACTTATGTGGCAAGCGGAAAACTCGATGCTACCGATTTTGTGTCAGAACAGAGTATTAAGGAGGTTGGACAGTATTTGGACGAACATCCCGAAGCCCAGTCTTTCACCGAAGTTTATCATGCTTTAGAGGGGAAAGTCTCCTACGAAGATATTAAAATGGTGTGGGCAATGCCAAAATATCACCGGTCATAGTTGCATTAAAGTTTAAACTCGGTATATTTGCCCAACAATAAAAATTTTATGCGTCGATTCTTTCAGTATTTAAAGTATTGTTTTACTTCCGGCTATCGTCATGGCTTTGGTATTCATTCCCCGTATGTGTATCATTTAGTGACGACTATAATAGAGGAAGACCTACCATATTATAAGTATAGTCTGATAGAAAAGATACGCGCGAAGATGTGCAGGACCGATGAAAAGATTGGGGTCTACCTGCCTGATGGGTCGAAACAGCTGGAAAGTATAAGGAAAGTTGTCTCCAAATATGCTATAAGCCCGAAGTACGGGCAATTGTTGTTCCGCCTTGTGAATTACTACAAGCCTGACGTTGTTCTTGAATATGGAGCTACATGTGGTATATCGACCATGTATCTGGCGGCAGTAAATTCTAAAACTTCCGTTTTTTCGCTAAGTGCGCAGCCAGAAATGTCGGATTTGGCACAATCTTTGTTCGATAGAATTGGTATGCACAACATAAAAAAAGTGGTGTGCGCCGATGAGGAAAAAGTTTTCGATGGCGTTATAGACAAAATGTCGCAGAACGATTTCTTCTATATCAACTCGGCTAGCGCAGATGAAATTTTGCATTTGGCTAGAAGCAGGATGGATAAATTTGGCGAACGCTTCTTTATTGTGCTTCCTTGTCCTTATGCCTCAGCGGAAATGTGGAAGACGTGGGAAACTCTTAAGGCCGACAACCGGGTGAAGGTTTCTATCAATCTGTTCCAGTTGGGTATATTAGTCGCAAATAACGATTTGCAGAAAGAAGATTATATCGTACGCTATTAGCAAATTGCACTCTTGCTTGTCCTTCGGAAAAGTTTGATGCCGTAATCACGACTATTTTTCTTCTTTTGGAGTTGTTATTTATAAAAAAAGATATATTTTTGCACACCTCTAAGAGGTCATATGTTTTTTGTTTAACAAAAATTCAGTCTCATGTATTGGACACTAGAATTAGCGTCAAAGTTGGAGGATGCTCCTTGGCCAGCTACTAAGGACGAACTGATTGATTACGCAATGCGTTCGGGAGCGCCACTAGAAGTAATTGAAAATCTACAAGAATTGGAAGACGAAGGCGACGTTTACGAGAGTATCGAAGATGTTTGGCCGGACTATCCAAGTAAAGAGGATTTCTTGTTTAACGAAGACGAGTATTAATTTTTATTGATTTAGTCTCAGGGATATTAGCGAATAGGGATTTTTAGTGATTTGGTCCTCAAAAAAGGGTCTTTTGTTGCTATTTATTCCAAAAATTGCTAATATTGCTGAATATTTTGGTTGTATTCTCATGATGTGTCTGAAAAAATTGATTGTAACTGTTTGTGCTTCTGCACTTCCTCTTGTGGGACAGGCGCAATTCGATACACAGAGAACGCAATATATGTATGGCCCTTCTGCTTATTGTCCGGGAGCTGTCGCACAAAATGATATGTGCAATGTTTTTGGTGTTTATCGTTTGCAGTGGGCGGGCTTCGAAGATGCACCTCACGATGTGATCGTGTCGGGTGATATTCCATTCTCCATTTCGGGAACGAAACATGGTATTGGAGTTAGCTTCGTATCTGAAGAGATTGGCGCTTTCAAAAACCAGGCCTTTTTGCTGCAATATGCATACAAAATGCCGCTCTGGCGTGGCCAATTGGGCCTTGGCCTGAATTTAGGCGCTGTGAATCTTGGAGCTGTAAATGATTATAAATTTGATTTTACAGGAACAGGAAATGTAGTGGGCAGTGAACACCACGAAGATTATCACAAAGAGTCTAACTTAGATTTGGAAAATACAAGTTTGGCTTTCGATTGTGGCTTCGGCGCATATTATTCTGATGAATCCCTTTATTTGGGCTTCTCTGTTCTGAACCTCAATAAACCATCTTTCGATGTTGGTGTCGGATCGGGGCAATCGGGACAGTCGAGTGGAAGTAATTCCGACTCGGAGATTGATATCGCAAGGGTATTCTATTTAACGGGTGGTTACGACCTGCCTCTCTCAAATGAGGAATTTCATTTGAAGCCTTCGGCGTTGTTCCGAACTGATTTCAATGTCAACTCTTTCGACCTTACGTGTTTGGTCGACTATAAGAAGAGGTTTGTTGGAGGCTTGGGATACAGGTTCGGCGATTCTTTTGATTTCTTGGTCGGAGCTAACCTGCTTAGCGGACTATTTATAGGCTATTCTTATGACCTTCCTGTGTCGGGAATGATAAAGTCGGGAGGTAGTCATGAGGTTTGCCTCAAGTATTCTTTTAAGTTGGAATTCGCAAAGAAAAATAAATATAAAAGTGAACGTATTTTATAAACTAAAAGAGCAATCAAGTAATTTAAATATCATGAAAAAACTGTTAATTTTTTCAGGAATAACGGCCCTTCTCGCTAGTTGTGGCGGTGGCGACAACGGTGAGTTGGTGGGTGTTTATTCAAAGTCGTGGAAGGAGCCAACCCCTTATGGCATGCTTTTTATTAAGCGAGGCTCTTTCACAATGGGTCAAAATGACCAGGACGCTAACTGGGCGATGACTTCGCAGTCGAAGACCGTCTCTTTGGATGCTTTCTGGATGGATGAGACCGAAATTACCAATGGCGAGTACAAGCAGTTCGTTTATTGGGTGCGTGACTCTATTGCCCGCGAAAAGTTGTCTAACGTTGACGAGACTTACAAAATTACCCAGGATAAGAAGGGTAACGAGCTCGACAAACCAAGACTGAACTGGAAGAAGAATATTCCATGGGAGAAACCTACTGAAGATCAGAAAATCGCTATCGACAGTATGTTCTATATGGGTGAAGACAATATCGATATCGCTCCTCAGTTGAACGGTATGATTATGTCTTACCAGTATTCATGGGTTGACTATGTTCAAGCTGCTAAGAAGGAGAACAAGTTCGATCCTATGATTGGCTCTTACAACCGTAGCCTTGCAGGCCTCGGTCGTACTAAGGACAGTGCTGATGTGATGGTTAAGAAGGATACTTCTTACTACAATGCTGAAGGTCACATCATCAACCGTACTGTTTACCGTGAGTTGAAGCACCGTTCTGACTTCATTTCTCGCAAACGTATCAATATCTATCCTGATACTTTGTGCTGGATTCGTGACTTCACTTATGCTTACAACGAACCATACATGAAGATGTATTTCGCTCACCCAGGTTATGGAGAGTACCCTGTAGTTGGTGTTTCTTGGGAACAGGCTCAGGCTTTCTGTCACTGGCGTACTTTCTTGTTCAACTCTTATCAGGTAGCGCATAAGGGTGTCCGTGTGCAGGACTTCCGCCTTCCTACAGAAGCTGAATGGGAATATGCAGCCCGTGGTGGTAAAGACCTCTCAATGTATCCTTGGGGTGGTAACTACATCCGTACCGCTAAAGGTTGTTTCTTGGCTAACTTCAAGCCTCAGCGTGGTAACTACACCGACGACGGTTATTTGATTTCTTCACGTGTGGCTTCTTTCCCTCCAAACGATTACGGCTTGTATGACATGGCTGGTAATGTGGCAGAATGGACTTCTTCTGCATTCCACGAGTCAAACTACAGCTTCGTACATGACATGAACCCTAACTACGAGTACAACGCTAAGTCTATGGACCACGACGTTATGAGAAAGAAGGTTGTTCGTGGTGGTTCTTGGAAGGATGTTGGTATCTTCTTGCAGTGCGGTGTACGTACTTATGAGTACCAGACAGAGAACCGTTCTTTCATCGGTTTCCGTTGCGTTCGTAGCTACATTGGCGCAGAATAATAAATCTTACAATCTAATATAATGTTAAACTAAAAAATAATTGAATTAAAATGGGTATCATTGATTTCTTCCAATCTGAAAAGGGAAAAAAGATTACTGGTTGTATGTATTCACTTGGTGCATCTGTCGTTATTGTCGGTGCATTGTTTAAGATTCAGCACTGGCCAGGTGCAGGTCCTATGCTTTGCGTAGGTATGTTTACTGAAGCAATCTTGTTCGGTATTGGTGTGTTCGATAAGCCTCACAAGGAATTCGACTGGTCTATCGTTTACCCTGAACTCGAAGGTGGCGAAGCTGAAGGTGGTAAGGCTGAAAATACTAAGAACGGTGTTATCGCAGTTCCTGAAGTTGATCCTAAGACTTTGGTTGAGGAGCAGGTTAAGAAGTTGGCTGAAAGTGTTTCTACTCTCAACACTACTGCAACTCAGATCGGTTCTATCGCATCTGCCGCTAGCGAGTCTCAGGAATATGTGAACAACTTGAACAAGGCTACTCAGGCTGCTTCTGCGTTCGCTGCTTCTCAGGCTTCTTTGACTTCTGCATCTGATAATTTGGTTGCTTCTTACCAGAACATCGCTTCTAGCATCGGTGCTGCTTCAAACGGCTCTCAGAACTTCGCTCAGCAGATGGATGGTATTACAAAGAACATTTCTACTATTAACTCAGTATTTGAATTGCAGGTTAGAACTGTTAACGAACAGAACGAGGCTATGAAGTCTCTCGCTGGTGCTGTTAACAAGATTCAGTCTTCTCTTGAAAACTCTGCTCAGAGCGCTGCTGACTACCAGCAACAGATTGCAAGCCTTGCTAACAATTTGAAGCAGTTGAACAACGTTTACGGTGGCATGCTTAACGCAATGACTATCCGCTAATTCGAACATTGATTGATTTGTAAAATTGTTTTAAGTTAATACAGTACAATGGGAGCAACGAACTGTCCGGAAACCCCGAGACAAAAAATGATCTCCATGATGTATCTGGTGTACACGGCGCTTTTGGCGTTGAACGTGTCTGTACAGATCCTCGATGGATATAAATTGGTGCAAGACTCTTTGAAGTCTTCAATGTCAATTTCTGAAAACTCTAAGGCTTCTTTGGATAAGTCTTTCGACAAGGAACTTGCTAACAACAAGGCTAAGTTCTCTGGCCCTAAGGCTTCTTACGATGCAGTTAACAAGGCAGCCGACGAGACTATCAAGTATATCGAAGATATCAAAGCTCAGATTATTGAAGGTGTTGATGGTGCTAAAGCTGATACCCTTTCTGACGGTGGTCTTGGTGAGTTGAACATTCCAAGCGTAATTTGGAAAACTAAAATCGCTACTAAGGGCGAATCTAAAGATGGTCTTCTTTACGAGGCTGTTGAAAAGTTCCGTGCTGTAGTTGAAAAGGCTTACGGTAAGGATAAGGATGCTATCGCAGATCTTAACAAGACTTTCGAAATGAAGTCTAAGAAGACTGAAACTGGTACCCGTACTTGGGAAGCTCGTATTTTCGAAGATATGCCTGCTATCGCTTGTATGACCATGTTGACTAAGACTGAGAATGATATCCGTAACACCCAGGTTCAGGTTGGTAAGTACTTGCTCGGTTCTGCTGATGCAGAAGACGTACGTGTGAACAAGATGGAAGCTATTGCAGTAGCTAACACTGGTTACGTTCTCCGTGGTGGTAAGTATGAGGCTAAGATTATCTTGGCTGCTATCGACTCTACTAAGAAGCCAGATATCTACATCGGTGGTAACAAGTTGGGTGAAGATGGTAAGTACGTTGTGAACTGTACTTCTATCGGTAACAAGAAGTACTCTGGTTACATTTCTGTTAAGCAGAAGGATGGTTCAGAGAAGAAGTACGATTTCTCTAACGAGTATACCGTTGGTGAACCAAGTGCAACTATCTCTCCTGATATGTTGAACGTTGTTTACGCTGGTTATCCTAACCCAATGAGTGTATCTGTTCCAGGTGTGTCTATGAGCGATGTTACAGTTACTTTCTCTAACTGTTCTACTACTAAGAAGGGTGACGGTACTTTCGTTATCGTACCTCACAGGCCAGGTGGTAACTGCGAAGTTAACGTAACTGCTAAGATTCAGGGCAAGGTTCAGAAGATGGGTAGCAAGTCTTTCCGTATCCTTCCTTTGCCACCTCCATTGGCATTCTTGAAGGGTCCTAACGGTGCTACTTTCGGTGGTGGTAATATTAAGAAGGGCGCTTTGATGCAGGCTACTGAAGTTGTTGCCGAGTTGAACTCTGACCTCTTGAAGAACGTTAAGTACTCTGTATTGCGTTTCGATATGAAGTCATTCGACTCAATGGGTAATACTGTAATTCTCTCTTCTACTAGTGGTCGTATCACTGATCAGATGAAGGCTAAGATGAAGAGCCTTGCTCCTGGTAAGACTTTCTATATCTCTGGTACTGTCGCTAAGGGTCCTGACGGCAAGCAGCACAAGTTGCCTGCAGTCGAGGTTGTAATTCAGTAATCTGATAATAAAAGAAAATGAAGAAACTTAAGTTTTTAATTTCTGTATTTGCGCTTTTCGTTGCAGCTTCTGCCTCTGCTCAAGATGACAGCAACTCATTCTTTGATGAGGCGGGTAATCTCAACGACTCTGTCGCAACAGACCTTCCAACAGGTGCTCCTATTGAGGGTCTCGAACCTATCGAGATGCTCAATCCGCGTGCTGACGATATTTATTGGTCAAAGGTGATTTATAGAACTATTGACCTTCGTGAGAAGTTCAATTATCCGTTCTATTTCCCTACTGAAGCTACTGATAATCGTAAGAACCTTTTCTCTCTGATTTTCGAATTGGCTTCTAAGGGTAAGATCAAGCTTTACCAGTATATGGATAAGAAGGAAATCTTTGATGATCAGCACTTGGTTCAGTTCAAGGATGTTCTTCGTCAGCAAGATGTCGCTTTCACTCCTCGTTTGGACTCTATCACCAACGATACTATCTTCGAGGTTGAGGAATCTGATATCCCTGCTCCAAAGGTGATTAAGTATTATTTGAAAGAAGTTTGGTTCTTTGACAAAGTGTCTTCTACTTTCAACTGCCGTATCATTGGTCTTTGCCCTATCTTGGTAACTGACGGTGAAACTGGTATTGAAAAGTATCCTTTGTTCTGGGTGTCTTTCGAAAGACTTCGCCCATTCCTTGCTCAGCATGAAATTCTTATCACTGACAAGAACAATGGTGCAAGACCTTCTTTCGATGATGTGTTCATGAAGCGCCGTTTCTCTGGCTACATCTTCCGTGAATCTAATATTCAGGATAGAAACTTGCTCGAGTACAACAACGACTATGAATCATGTCACAAAGAACAGGCTCGTATCAAGACTACCATTCTTAATTTCGAGAACGATTTGTGGGAATACTAATTCTTTACAATCCATTTATAAAAAAAGGCATCTTTTATAGATGCCTTTTTTTGTGCCTTTACGGACCGATTATTTATATGTCGCTAAGTTTTATTAACTTTGCCGTCGGTTAATTATTTTACTATTCATGGATTATAATTTTAAGGATATCGAACAGAAATGGCAACGTTTCTGGAAAGATAACAACACTTATAAGGTGAGTGTCGATGCCTCTAAGCCAAAGTTTTATGTTCTCGACATGTTCCCTTATCCATCAGGCGCTGGTTTGCATGTTGGTCACCCTCTGGGATACATCGCCTCTGATATATACAGCCGTTTTAAACGCCAGCAGGGTTTTAACGTGCTTCATCCGATGGGTTATGACTCGTACGGCCTTCCGGCTGAACAGTATGCTATACAGACCGGACAGCATCCGGCTGTGACTACTGAAAAAAATATTAATCGCTATCGTGAACAGCTCGATAAGATTGGCTTCTGTTACGATTGGGATCGTGAAGTTCGTACTTGCGAACCTAACTATTATCATTGGACTCAGTGGGCTTTTCAAAAAATGTTCGCTAGTTATTACGACAATGTACAGAAGAAAGCTCTCCCTATCGAGCAACTTATTAAAGCATTCGAGACTGATGGCACAAAGTCGTTAGATGTCGCATGCTCAGAAGAATTGTCTTTCTCGGCCGAGGATTGGAAAAAGATGTCTGAGGTGGAAAAACAGCAGACTTTGATGAATTACCGTATCGCTTATTTGGGTGAGACAATGGTTAACTGGTGCCCTAAACTTGGTACTGTGTTGGCTAACGATGAGGTGGTTGACGGCGTTTCTGAACGTGGTGGCTATCCTGTCGTACAGAAGAAGATGAAGCAATGGTGCTTGCGCGTCTCTGCCTATGCACAGCGGTTGTTAGACGGGCTGGATACGCTTCAGTGGACAGACTCCCTAAAGGAAACCCAGCGTAACTGGATTGGGCGTTCTGAAGGAACTGAGGTCGAGTTTAATGTAAAGGATTCAGATAAACACTTTACCATTTTCACCACCCGTGCCGATACTATGTTCGGCGTTACGTTTATGGTGCTTGCTCCAGAGAGCGAGTTGGTGCCTGAACTGACTACTCCTGAACAAAAAGAAGAGGTTGAAGCTTATCTTGCGGCTACAAAGAAGCGTACCGAGCGTGAACGCCAAGCCGACAGACGTGTTTCTGGTGTCTTCTCTGGCTCTTATGGTATCAATCCATTTACTGGAGAGGCAATTCCAATCTGGATTAGCGATTATGTGCTGGCTGGTTATGGAACGGGTGCAATTATGGCAGTTCCTGCTCACGATAGCCGTGACTATGCTTTTGCCAAGCATTTCAATTTGCCAATTGTTCCACTTGTGGAAGGTTGCGATGTCTCTGAGCAAAGCTACGACGCTAAAGAGGGCATTGTTTGTAATTCGCCAAAACAGGGAGTTACTCCGTACATCGACTTCAGCTTGAACGGTTTGACTATCAAAGAGGCAATTGCTGCAACAAAGAAATATGTGAAAGAACACAATTTGGGTCGTGTCAAGGTGAATTTCCGCATACGTGACGCTATTTTCAGCCGTCAGCGTTATTGGGGCGAACCGTTCCCTGTCTATTACAAGAACGGTATGCCATGCATGATTCCTGAACAATGTCTGCCTTTGCAACTGCCTGATGTTGACAATTTCTTGCCGACCGAATCGGGTGAACCTCCTCTCGGAAATGCAAAAATGTGGGCTTGGAACGAAAAGGAAAATACCGTTGTCGATAAGTTGCTGATTGATAATAAGACAGTCTTCCCTCTCGAACTTAACACAATGCCTGGCTTCGCAGGTTCTTCTGCCTACTACCTCCGTTACATGGACCCTACAAACAACGCTTCGTTGGTGGGGGCTGAAGCTGATGCTTACTGGAAAAATGTGGACCTCTACATTGGTGGAACAGAACACGCGACTGGCCATTTGATTTATTCTAGGTTCTGGAACAAATTCTTGTACGATTATGGCTACAGCGTGTGCGAAGAGCCTTTCCAGAAATTGGTTAATCAGGGTATGATTCAGGGCCGTTCTAATTTTGTTTACCGTATTAAGGATACAAATAAGTTCGTCTCTCTTGGCTTGAAAGACAAATACGATGTGACTCCTCTGCACGTTGACGTGAATATCGTAAAGAACGATGTGCTTGATTTGGATAAGTTCAAGGCTTGGCGCCCTGAATTCAAAGATGCAGAATTCGAATTGGAAGATGGCAAGTACGTTTGTGGCTGGGCTATTGAGAAGATGTCGAAGTCGATGTTTAATGTTGTCAATCCTGATGATATTGTAGACCGCTTCGGCGCCGATACACTTCGCCTTTACGAAATGTTCTTAGGCCCAATTGAAGCCTCAAAGCCATGGGATACCAACGGTATCGATGGTGTACACCGCTTCTTGCGTAAGTTCTGGTCAGCGTTCTTTAAGGGTGACGATTTGTCGGTGACCGATGGTGAACCAAATGAAAAAGAACTTCGTTCTATTCATAAGTTGATTAAGAAGGTGACTGAAGATATCCAGAATCTTTCTTATAACACCTCGGTGTCTGCGTTTATGATTTGTTTGAACGAGTTGACCGCTTTGAAGTGTAACAACAAGAAGGTGCTCGAACTTTTCGTGACTTTGTTGGCTCCGTTTGCACCTCACATTTCAGAGGAATTGTATCACCGTTTGGGTCATGATTCTTCAGTATGTGATGCCGCATGGCCAGTTGCAGAAGAAAAGTATTTGAAGGAAAGCTCTGCAAAGTATGCGGTTTCATTCAACGGAAAGGTTCGTTTCACAATGGAACTTCCTGCCGATATGGATAAGGAGACTGTTGGACAGACAGTCCTCGCCGATGAACAGACAAAGAAGTACATGGACGGGAAAGAGGTTAAGAAACTGATTGTCGTTCCAGGAAAAATTGTGAATATTGTTCTCTGATTTTTTTGAGATTAGGACAAAAATATTTATTTTTGCGAAGTTTTTGCGCAATCTCTTGCCCAGCATTATGAGGTAACATTGCGTGTGTGTCACATAAAAATATAAAAACTAAAATGGATTTAATTAAAGTCGTTGAACAGGCATTTGCTGTTGAGAAGGAGCTTCCTTCTTTCAAGAGCGGTGATACTGTTACTGTTGCCTATAAGATTAAGGAAGGTAACAAGGAACGTGTACAGTTGTACAAGGGTGATGTTATCAGCATCACTGGCCACGAAGGCAAGAAGCATTTCACAGTACGTCGTATAGCTAGCGGCGTAGGTGTTGAACGTATTTTCCCAATGAACTCTCCTTTCATCGAGAGCATCACTGTTAACAAGATTGGTTCAGTTCGCCGCGCTAAACTTTACTATTTGCGTAAGCTTACTGGTAAGAAGGCTAAGATTAAGGAAGCAAAGGCTTAATGCCTTTTCCAAAATATGGCTAAAAAAGAGGTTGTGCCGGTTCGGTGCAACCTCTTTTTGTTGGTGGTAGTGTAACCTCAAAGGCTGCTGCGTTTGTTGGAGGTTGACACGTGTCGTCTCAAACAGTCATTCTTTGAAGTAGAACACATATCTGTCTTATCCTTGTTCCCTGTTGTAAAACCTAAAAATTTATAGATACCCCGATTAGGCAAACCGAAAATTAATTTGTAATTTTGCACGCAATAAATTATAAAGTTTACACAGATGTCATTTATTGCGGATAAAGTCGTTTTGGAAGGTCTTACCTTCGACGACGTATTGTTAATACCAGCTTATTCTGAGGTTCTCCCAAAAGATGTTGATTTGGGTGCCCGTTTTTCCCGAAACATCAAGTTGAATATCCCAATTGTTTCTGCTGCCATGGATACGGTGACAGAAGCAAAGATGGCTATTGCCATTGCTCGTGAGGGTGGTATTGGTGTTATTCACAAGAACATGACTATCGAAGAACAGGCTCGTCAAGTGAAAACTGTTAAGCGGGCCGAGAACGGTATGATTGACAATCCTGTGACTATTGCAGCCGATGCTACTGTTAAGCAGGTGTTGAATATCATGCGCGAGTATCACATTGGTGGTGTTCCTGTCGTTGATGCCGAAGGCTATTTGATGGGTATTGTCACTAATCGTGACCTTCGTTTCGAACGCAATATGAAACGTCCGGTTAGTGAGGTGATGACTAAAGAAAACCTCATTACTGCTGGACCGCACACCTCTTTGAAAGAGGCTGCTGACATCCTTCAGAAAAACAAGATTGAAAAACTTCCAATCGTTGACGCAAATAACAAGCTTGTTGGCTTGATCACTTATAAGGATATTACCAAGGCTAACGATAAGCCGATTGCTTGTAAAGACGATAAAGGACGTCTGCGTTGTGCTGCCGGTGTTGGTGTGACTGCTGATACTTTCAAACGCATCCAGGCCCTTGTCGATGCCCAGGTTGACGCTATCGTTATCGATACTGCTCACGGACATTCTAAGGGAGTGATTGACATCCTTAAAGAAGTGAAACAGAAATATCCGAATCTTGACGTCGTGGTTGGTAATGTTGCTACAGGTGAAGCCGCAAAGGCTTTGGTAGAAGCTGGTGCCGATGGCGTAAAAGTAGGTATTGGTCCGGGCTCAATTTGTACAACTCGTATCATTGCCGGTGTGGGTGTTCCACAATTGACTGCAATATATGAGGTATATTCTGCGTTAAAAGGTACAGGAGTGCCTCTTATCGGTGATGGTGGTATCCGTTATTCGGGCGATATCGTCAAGGCTTTGGCTGCTGGTGCTAGCTGTATCATGGCTGGCTCATTGTTCGCTGGCGTAGAAGAAGCTCCTGGTGAGGCTATTATCTTCAATGGACGTAAGTTCAAGTCTTACCGTGGTATGGGCTCTCTCGAAGCTATGGAAAAGGGCTCTAAAGACCGTTACTTCCAGGGCGATGTGGCTGATGCCAAGAAACTTGTTCCAGAAGGTATTGCAGCACGTGTTCCTTACAAGGGAACCCTTTACGAAGTTGTATACCAGCTTATCGGTGGCATACGCTCGGGTATGGGCTATTGTGGTGCTAAGACTATTGATATTCTGCACGAGGCTAAGTTCACCCGCATCACTTCGGCTGGTGTTACCGAAAATCACCCTCATGACGTGACTATTACCCGTGAGGCTCCAAATTACAGCCGTGGCGATTAATTCGCTGGCGACTGTTATCTTCTAACTTTTAGTATTTTAGTTAATAAAACATGAAATTTAAACACTACTTTTTTCTGCCTGCTTTCGTGTTGGGGGCTTTTTCTGCTAATGCGGCATCCGATCCTGTCGTTATGACGATAGACGATGCTCCTATTTATAAGTCGGAATTTGAGTATGTCTACAATAAGAACAACTCGGCTTCTACGCTCGATAAAAAGTCGGTTGATGAGTATTTGGATTTGTTTATCAACTATAAACTAAAAGTGCTTGACGCAAAAGAGGAAGGCTACGACCAGCTGGCTAACTATCTCAGAGAGTTTAAGCAGTACCGCGACCAACTCGCAAATCCGTTCATTATGGATTCTGAGAGTTTGACTCAGCTACTGAAAGAAGCATACGACCGTATGAAGGTGCAGGTTGCGTGTAAGCATATTCTGATCGACTACAAGTCGAAAGACTCTGTCCCTCCTTTTGTACGTATATCGAAAATTTACGATGAACTGAAAGCCGGGGCGAAGTTTGAAGATTTGGCCCGTAAATACTCTGCTTGTCCTTCCAGCAAGCAGGGCGGTTATTTGGGCTATGTCGATTGCTTTAAGATGGTGTACGATTTCGAAAACGAAATCTATAAGCTTAAGCCAGGCGAGTTTAGCAAACCATTCAAGACCAAGTTCGGTTACCATATTGCTATGGTTTCCGATGTGCGTCCGAATGCATGGAGAAAGAAGACTTCCCATATCTACATTTCTTCCTCTACTCCTAATGCAGAAGCTAAAATCGACTCGCTTCTCGACTTGTTGAATAAGGGAGCAGATATTAACAAACTGTCTGCTCAGTACAGCCAGTCTAATTTCAGTGGTACTGCCGATGGCCATATGCCTTGGACTGAAAAGGGTGCATCAAACATGCCGCCTGAAATTGTTAAAGCGATTATGGACCTAGAAAAGGTTGGAGAGTACAAGAAGTCCATGTCGCGTCTTGGATGGCATATCTTCCGTCTCGACAGCACCAACCTCGATATTCCATTCTCTGCGATGAAGCCAGAGATTGAACGTAAAATCATGCAGTCTGACAGAGCTTCTAAAGTCAATCACCTCTATGTGAAGGGCCTGTATGACAAATATGCGGTTTCTGTCGATGAAAACTCTCTAAGTCAGTTCCTTCCTTTAATTGAGGATAGAGAAGACTTGAATATGAAGTCTGAACTCGCTAAGTTAGACAAGCCTCTGTACGTATGTGCTGATGAAACTTATCCGCAGTCCGATTTCTTCTATGCGTTTGAAAAAGAACGTTCAGTTTGGCATGCGGTGAAATCTAGACATGCGTCTGATGAACAGATGCGTGAATATGGACGTTTCTCTTCTGATGCCCAGTTCCTCAATTATGCTTTCTCTAAGTACTTGGAGGAACGATTGCTTGAAAGGTCTTTGGACGATCTGGAAAAGTCGAATTCCGACTACCGGAACCTCTTGAACGAGTATAGCGATGGTTTGCTCTTGTTCGCAATTAGTAACGACAAGGTTTGGAATGTGGCCTCAAAAGACCGCCGTGGCTTGGAAGCTTATTTCCAAGAGCATCAGGCGAATTATAAGTGGTCGGAACCTCGTTTCCGTGGTAAGATTATCTATTGCTCTACGAACAAGATTAAGAACAAGGTCGACAAGTTCTACTCGAAGTACAAGGCGCTGCCTAACGACTCTCTAGACAAGGCCATAAAGACGAAGTTCAACAAGGACCCTAAGAAGCCGGAAGTGGCTATCAAGAATGGTGTGTTTACCAAAGGCCAGAATAAGGCTGTCGACTTCTATGTGTACAAGATTGGAGAACAGTACCAAGTAGAGCGTGAGTCTCTGCCTGAAGTCTTGATTTATGGTAACGAGACCGTAGACCCTGCTTCTTATAAGGAGGTTCGTGGCGCTGTTGTGGCTGATTTCCAGAACAAACTTGATGCCGATTGGGTAAAGTCGCTGCGTGAAAAACACAAGGTGGTTGTAAACCAGGAGGTCTTGAAAACAATTAAATAGTTGATTTTTATTTATTGGCTTGTGCAATAAAACAGATGCAAATGTTGTTAATTACTAAGGAATACTAATGCGATAAACCCGTATGTTTCTCATGCGGGTTTGTCTGTTTTATGCAAGAACAAGTTTTTGATACGCTTTATGAATAAGATTTTTGCTACCTCAATTTTAACTACTATGGCTTTTAGTGTTTTCGCTCAAAGTGTGGTAGATGAAATTGTATGGGTTGTTGGTGATGAGGCAATTCTTCTTTCCGATGTGGAAGAACAGCGCTTGCGCTCGCAATACGAGGGCTCGGCCCCTATAGGAGACCCTTATTGTACGATTCCTGAAATGCTGGCTACCCAGAAACTCTTCCTCGACCAGGCAGCTCTTGACAGTATTTCTGCCGATGACAAGCAGGTGCAGCAACAGGTGGACCAGCGAATCAGTTATTTGGAAAACCAAATCGGTAGCAAGGACAGACTGGAAGCTTACTTCGGTAAGAAGATGGATAAAATTCGCGATGAATTGACCGAAATGGTACGTAACCAGATTGTGGTTCAGCAGGTACAAAAGAAAATTGTGGGCGATATTAAACCTACTCCTTCCGAAATTCGTCGTTTTTATAACCAAATCCCTAAGGACAGCCTTCCTGATATTCCTGAGCAGGTCGAAATTCAGATTATTTCTATTCAGCCTAGAATCCGACAGGAAGCCATCGATAAGGTGAAAAACCGTCTGCACGAGTTCCAAGACCGTATTGAAAAGGGAGAATCGTCTTTCTCGACTCTCGCTTCTCTCTATTCTGAAGACCTTGGCTCTGCACGCCAGGGTGGTGAACTCGGCTTTATGGGTAAGGGACAGCTGGTGCCTGAATATGCCGAAGTCGCGTTTGCTTTGAAAGATCCGAAGCGTGTCTCTAGAATTGTCAAGTCCGATTTTGGCTACCACATCATTCAGCTTATCGAACGTAAGGACGACAAGGTGAACACCCGACACATACTTTTGAAGCCGGCTTGCTCTTTGGCAGACAGAGATTCTGCGAAGCAGGCTGCCGATAGTATAGCTAATGCTATTCGCAAGGAAAAACTTACTTTTGAGCAGGCTGTAACCCTATATTCAACCGATAAGGGTACCAATAACAGCCAAGGCGTTCTGACGAACCCTCGTACGGGCGATGTCCGATTCCAAACCAGAGAGGTCGCTCCTGAAATTGCGAGTATTGTATCTTCTATGAATATTGGCGAAATTTCTCGTACTTTTGTAATGAAAAACAACAATGGTGACGAGATTTACTCTATTATAAAACTCCGTAACCGTATCCCTGCGCATAAGGCCAACATGACAGAGGATTTCCAACTTCTCAAGCAGATGTATATCGCTAAGAAGACTGAAGAAAAGACCAATGCATGGATTGTTGAAAAACAGAAGTCGGTTTATGTGCTGATTAACGACAAGTGGAGAAACTGTAATTTCCAGTATCCAGGTTGGATTAAAGATAATTCTGATAATAAAAAATGAACAGGTTTCTAACCGGCATATTATTCTTTGTCCTCGCTGCTCCTTCTTTTGCTGCCAGCGTGATTCTTGAAGGTTGCGACAAACTGACTTTCACAAAAGGGCGTGTCGATTGCCAGGTGTTGAAGGGAAATGTCCGTTTCCGTCAGGATAGGGCCGTTATGTTTTGCGATAGCGCCTATTTTTATAGCGGCCAGAACTCGTTCGACGCTTTCGGCCATGTGCGGGTTGTCCAAGATTCTACGACCCTCACCGCTAACAAGATGTTCTACGACGGCAACATCAAGCTTATGCGTATTCGGGAGGACATTACTATGACTTCGGGTCGTATGACGCTGACTACGCAGAAACTAGACTTCTTCAGGGAGAAGAATTATGCCTATTACGATAACGGAGCTACGATTGTTGACCCGTCTTTTCGACTTGTTTCACGCATTGGCTATTATTACCCAGATTCGAAGAAGGCTATTTTTAAAGGAAATGTTGACCTTAATGGGACCGATTACCGCATCACTACAGATACGTTGACTTATAATTCGAGGACTTCTGAGGCTTGGGTGATGGGACCTTCGAAAATATACCGCGATTCTTTCATTATCAGTTCCAGCCAGGCCTATATGAATAACGCGATTGGTGAGTTTAAACTCTATCGACGTTCGATGGTCGATAATGAAAAAAGCACACGCCATGTTGAGGCTGATACTATTCTTTACAACCGTACAAAGGGTTCTGCCAAACTTTATGGGAAAATTGTTATCGACGATTTGAACCAACACATGTCTATGTATGGCGATAAAGGTGAACTGAACCAGCAACCTCTCTCTAATGGCTTTCTGACAAAGAATGCTTACATCAAGGAGTATTCTACACCCGATACGCTGTTCCTCCGTGCCGACACGCTTACCATGATAACCAATGCCGACAGCTCGCGCATTGTTGAAGGTAGAAACCGTGTCCGCTTCTATAGAAGCGATTTCCAGGGAAAGAGTCAGCAGATGCAGTTCTTCTCGAAAGACTCCATCGTTTATATGTACGGACTCCCCGTCTTGTGGTCCGATGCCAACCAGATGACTGGTGATACGGTGAAGATGTACATGAAGAATAAAAAGCCAGACTTCCTGCACATTGTGGGCAATTCTCTGGTTGTTCAGCGCGACGACTCTATAAATTACAACCAAATTAAGGGTAACGAACTAGAGGGCTACTTTGTGAATAGTAATTTGCACAAGGTGCTTGTAAAGGGTAATGCCATGTCGGTCTACTTCCCGAAAGACAAGAAGGGAGATTTGATTGGTGTTAACCACAATATGGGCAGTATGATGACAATCTTCCTCAACGAACAGCGCAAACTCGACAAAATTGTGCTTGAACCGGGTACTGAGGGAACTATGTATCCGCCGTTTGAGGCTCCTAACGAGGTCCTCTTCTTAAAAGGCTTCTCGTGGATGCAGAAAGAAAGGCCTAAAAAGGCATCTGAAATTTTCACACTTTTCGATTAATAACATTTTTGTTTAATGAAAAGAATTTTTTTGGTTGGCTTCATGGCATGTGGAAAAACCACTACAGGAAGACGTATAGCGAAAAAGTATAATCTCGATTTCATCGATCTTGATGCCTATATTGAGAACCGGTTCCATAAGACGGTCTCCCAAATTTTCGCCGATAAGGGAGAGGAGGGCTTTCGGAATATTGAACGCAATATGTTGCAGGAGGTGGCCGGCTTCGAAGACGTTGTTATAGCCGCTGGTGGCGGTACTCCGTGTTTCTTCGACAATATGGACATTATGAACGACGCTGGCGAAACGGTTTATTTGAAGGCAACGCCTGAGATGCTCTGCACCTCGCTGACCATGAACGGAACGGCTAAACGCCCGTTGGTTGCCAATAAGACGAAAGAAGAGCTGCTCGACTACGTGAGTACGACTCTCGCCAAGCGCGAACCTTTCTATCAAAAGGCAAAACACATTATGGCTTTTGATGATTTGAGTGACAAACTTTTTGACGATTTACTGAATTGACTCTAAAGACAATATAATGCAAAAAATTCTTATCCTCGATTTCGGCTCTCAAACTACCCAGTTGATTGGCCGTCGCATCCGCGAATTGGATACCTTTTGCGAAATTGTTCCTTACAACAAATTTCCAAAGGACGATCCCGACATTATTGGTGTTATCTTGAGTGGTTCGCCTTATAGCGTTTACGACAGCGAAGCATTCAAAATCAACCTCGATGAGATTCGTGGCAAATATCCAATTCTTGGTATTTGTTATGGTGCGCAGTTTATGTCTTACACGCTTGGTGGTAAGGTTGAACCTGCTGGCACTCGCGAATATGGTCGGGCTAATCTTGAATTTATTGAAGAAGGTAACAAACTCTTCAAAAATTTCACTCCGAATTCTCAGGTGTGGATGAGTCATGGCGATACAATTACGGCTATTCCTGATGGTTTCCGTAAGATTGCTTCTACTGCATCTGTCGAATTTGCCGCATACCAGAGCAATTCTGAACCTATTTGGGGCGTTCAGTTCCATCCTGAGGTCTTCCACTCTATACAGGGTACACAGTTGTTGAAGAACTTCGTTGTCGACATCTGTGGTGGCGTACAAGATTGGAGCCCTGCCTCTTTCGTAGAAACTACTGTTGCTGAATTGAAGGCACAGTTGGGTAACGACCGTGTTATTCTCGGCCTTAGCGGTGGCGTCGATTCAAGTGTGGCTGCTGTTCTTTTGAACAAGGCAATTGGAAAGAATCTGACCTGCATCTTCGTTGATAACGGTTTGCTCCGCAAGAATGAGTTCAAGAATGTGTTGAACGACTACCAGTGCTTGGGCTTGAACGTTATTGGCGTTGA
>ODAI010980601.1_pt1 | contig 54734 bp, 39 predicted proteins | sample 1539321 | NCBI WGS metagenome assembly ODAI01 (sample SAMN02144231, study PRJEB22623) | gut metagenome | biome: sheep rumen | host: Ovis aries | place: New Zealand | reverse complement strand
TCGTAGTCCTTCAAAAGTGATTCTGCAGCCGTGAAGTCGCTGACAATCTGTTCAAAAACTTTGTCAATGCGCTGACGTTCAGTGGTGCTGCCACCCTCTTCTGTATAGACAGGCACTTCGCCCCAGAGTTGCACAAGTTTCAGATACGCCAAACCACGAAGGAACTTTGCCTTGCCCACTGCTGCATTGTAGCCCGCCTGACTCACTTTGCCCGCTTTGAGCGAGTTGCTGATGGTGGTGATGGCTTCGTTTGCCTGTGTGATGCCGAGCAGCAGGTGGTTGAAAATCTTCACTTGATACCACGTGGTGGGTTCCTGTTCGAAGCGGCTGTTCACGGGTCCTGCTTCATTTTCCTCCCCTTCAAAAGAAGTGAGTTTGTTGCTGTTCAGCTCGATGATGAACGAGAATGACGAACTGAGTGGCTGCCAATGGCTATAGACACCATTCACCAATGAGAGGGCGCTGGCATCGTCTGCCACTACATTTTCGTCAGTCACCTGATTGCTGCTGGTGTTGTCATCGTCTGATGAGCATGATGAGAAGCCTGTCAAGAGGCTTGTTGCTGCCAAAGCAGCGAAGAGAAAATTCTTTTTCATGTTTGCGATCTCCTTTCTTTTTTACCTTAATATAATGATGATAAAAGTTTCGGTTGTTCTACATGGGTCGGCCTGCGGCCTCAAAATGATAAGAAAATTGAATAAGAAAATTATCAAAAGGCTACGCCATCCCAGTAGTTCTTATAATTTTTTGAATAAATTTTTGTATAATTTTGAGCGAAGCGACCTAAGAGCCAATGGCATTAAGAGCTTGCAAAACTTGAATAATGATGATGTTTGTAATTGTTTCTAAATATGGTGCAAAGGTACGGACATTTCGCCAAGTACGAAATCCCGATGGTGTGGTATTCTTCTACCCTTATTGTGGTACGGCTACAATGTGATGCTGACACCAAAAGTGAAAGTGCGTGCTGAGGGGTATGCTCCACTGTCGGTGCCGCCGCTGACTTCGGGATCATATCCCTTGTAGGGAGTGAGGGTGAAGAGGTTGGTGGCGGTGGCGTAGATGCGCAAAGAAATGGGAAAGGACTTTGGCAGTCGGGGGCGGTAGCCAATGGTGACGTTGCGGAGTTTGAGGTAGGATGCACTCTGCACGTAACGGCTGTCGATGTAGGAGAATGGCCGTGAAGTGGAGGCGAGGGGAAGGGCGTTTCCGCCATTCTCGGCAGTCCATGCACCTTTCACAGTGGAGAGTACGTTGTAAGAGTCGCCTGTTTGTTCCAACCGTCTGCCAAGGGCGTTGTAAAGTTTACCACTATGACTACCTGCGAAGGTGAATGAGAAATCCCACTCATACACTTGCAGTTGAGAAGAGAATCCGTAGGTGAGGTCGGGCTGTATGGAGCCAAGAACCACTCGGTCGTTGCCGTCAATTTTTCCATCTTGGTTAGCATCGTCAAACTTGACATCTCCCGCCTTGGGAGTGAGTCCGTTTACAGTGGGCAGTTGGCTGACATCTTCTCCCTGTTGTACAATGCCCGCGAACCGCAAACCGTAGAAGGAGCCGAGTGCCTCGCCTTTGCGAAGTATCTGTTGGTTGTCTGCCCCTTGGATGACATTGTTGGTCTTGCCCATGTTGGTTATCTCGTTGTGGTTGTGGGCAAGGTTGGCCGATGCTGTCCACTGAATGTGGCGGCGCTTGAGCAGGATGCCGTTCGCTGCCAGCTCAAAGCCCTTGTTCTCCACGTTGCCTACATTCTGTAGTTGACTGGTCACGCCATTTGCAAAGCCCATTGGCACATCAAGCAGGAGGTCGGAGGTTTTCTTGTAATAGAGGTCGAGCACCATGCTCAATCTTCCTCCCCACAGGCCGAGATCGGCACCGAGGTTGTAGCTGGCAGTGGTTTCCCACTTCAGGTTATCGTTGGCAGTATTTGCTTTGGCGTATGAGGAGGAACCTCCATAAGAACCAGTGCTGTAAGATGTTGAAAATGCATAATCGGGTATTTCCTGATTACCGACTAAGCCACCTGTCAGGCGCACTTTTAGGTAGTCGAGGTGTCGTATGCCAGACAGAAACCTTTCTTTGTCCACATTCCAAGAGAGGCCGAGTGAAGGGAAATAGCCCCAGCGGTGATTCTTCGCAAATCGGCTGGACTTGTCAGCACGGAAGGTGGCGGTGGCATTGTAGCGGTCGAACAGGGTGTAGTTGACCCGTGCAATGAGGCTGTTGAGGGTGCTCTCGCTGATGCCTGTCTGTGGCGTGTAGATGTTGGCTCCATCGCCAAGGTTGTATTGCTTCAATGTCTCGTTGGTGAAGTGGTTGGTTCGGATGGAGCTGTATGTGGAAGTGCTCGTCTGTTTCGTATAGCCAGCCAAGGCTTCAATTTGATGTTTGTCGAGTTCCTTCTTATAAGATAATGTGTATTCCTGTTGCCACACGTCTGTTTGTCTATTGCCCGTTCCCCCAATGCCCTGAGTTGCCAGTCCTAACGAGGTGTAGGCTCCAGAAAAATAGTTTTGAGTAAGTTTCTCACTGCTTAGTCCTACAGTGGCTTTCAAGGTGAAGTCACCGAGTTTGTAACTTGCCCACACGTTGGAGAGCAGGTAATTGTTCACGTTTTCTGCTACGCTCTCTTTCAAGTCATAAACGGGATTGGCCGCATGGTCGCCAATAGCGAAATAGGCGTATTCGTAAGGATTGGTGAAGTTGTAAGAGCCATCGGCTTGATGGACACTGATGACGGGAGGCATGAGCAGTGCATAGACAAAGCTGTTGGTGATGCCAGCGGAGTAGGGCGATGAATTAAATACTTTTTCTTCTGTGGTGGTCAACCCCTTCTGTTTGCTGCGTCCGTATGTGGCGTTGATGCCGAACTTCAAGTTTTTCTGCAACTCCCACTCTGCGTTGGTGTGGAAATTGTAACGCTGAAATCCAGAATTGAGCACAATGCCGTCTTGGTCGGTGTAATTGGCAGAGAAGGCATAGCGGCTTTTGTCGGTGCTGCCATTCACGGAGAGTTCATGCGCTTGTTGTACGGCTGTACGGAGCACCGCATCCTGCCAATCGGTGCCTTTCCCAAGTGCATGTATTTGCTCGTCGGTGTAGCCACCTTTGTTGCTGAAATAGGTTTTCTGAAACAAAGCCCACTCAGAGGCATTCAGGAGGTTGAGATGTTTGCCCACACTACTTAATCCCAAACTGTAGCCATAGGAGACATGGGCTTTCTTTTCACCCAGTTTTCCCTTTTTTGTGGTGATGAGGATGACACCGTTGGCACCTCGCGAACCATAAATGGCTGTCGCACTTACGTCCTTCAGCACTTCAATGCTCTCAATGTCGTTGGGATTGATGGTGGCCAATGGGTTGAGACGGCTCTCGATGGCTCCTAAACTGGTTCCACTGGAAGAGGCATCTTTGTAGTAGATGAATCCATCTACCACATACAACGGCTCGTTGCTGGCATTGACCGAGTTGCCGCCACGTATGCGAATGCTGCTCTCTGCTCCAGGCTGTCCACTGGCTGCGGTGACATGGAGTCCAGCCACTTGTCCGCTCAACGCTCCGTCGAGGGTGCTGGAGGTGCTGTTCTCAAACACGTCGGCCTTCACTGTCACCACAGAACCTGTCAACTGGGTGCGGCTCTGTGTGCCATAACCTACCACAACCACGTCGTTGAGGTAGTTTCTTCGTTCTGTGAGTTTCACGATGATGTCCTCTTCTTCGTCATATACAGTGATGGTTTGTGGGCGGTAGCCTGTGTAGGTGATGTTGAGTTTCACAGGCAACGTCTTCACGTTGAGGGTGAAATGTCCCTCTTGGTTGGTGATGACACCTTTCCCGTCACCATATTTCACGGTGGCACCAATGATGCTTTCGCCCGTTTGTGCATCGCTGATGATGCCTTGCAGGGTTTGTGATGTGGCTGTCAGCGAGGTGGCGGCGGTGAGTGCCGCTGCCAAAAAATAATTGTAATGTTTAATCATGTGTGTTTTGAGAACTTTAAGCGTTCGCCTTTAGGCAATAAATGGTCTGTTAATCTTTTAGAACATACCTTCATCTTTTAGTTGTTGGCTAAGAGTTGCAGTTGGCTTTCCACCTCGTCTTGGCTCAGGCGCAGGAAGCCTTGCTGGTTGTTGTATTGCTGCCCTGTGCTCACTACCCAACGGAGAAATTGTTCAATATCGGCATCGAAGGTGTGGTAGATGAAGCCAAATGTTTGTACAGGAATCAGATTGACGTTTTCGTTTTCGATGATGTTGAGCAACGCATCGAGATTGCCAGACAGGAGGACTTCTTCTTGCGCTTTTTTAAGAGCCAGTGGCAAAAGGACCAGGTGTGTTTTGAGGCTTCGTGAACGGAGGTCATAAAGGTTGCTCAGTGCATTGAAAGTGACAGAGGTTTTGTCCTCCTTTAGGGCAGAGAGCAGGTGGAGGTCATCACCTACGATTCGGTTGCCTCGCAATTCGTCGATGGTGTGACCGAAGTAGGAGGCAAATGTGTTTGTGTGCGATGCCTTTCCGCTGCCAGAATACACGGTAAGTTTATCGTTCAGTTTGTTGTGTCGGCCCTCCACTTGCTCTTCGTACTCATCGTCGAGGTCGTCGGCTGTGAAGAAGAGGCTCTTTAAGTCTTTGCTCTTCCACTCCTTGTGCAGGATGTCTTTCAGGAAGGGATTGTTGTCTGAGGTGACGGGGAGCAGAGCGTAACGTCCCACGTAAGTTACGTTGCCATTGGCCTGCGGGGTGTTCACCAGGGTCAGGTCGGCATCGGCATTCTTTCCGCTCACGAGTTTTATCAGCACATGAGGGTTTACATTTTTGTAATTTTCTATCCACTGTTCCACCAACAACTGACTTGTTTTATCTACTTTAATGGTGATGGTGTCATCGTTAAGCTGAGTGGCTGCGCTGGCTGGCCATGCGAGAACTGCCACAATGGCCAATAGGAATGTTTTTGCTTTCATGTGTTTAAGTTTTATTATAATGTATTATTTGTTTTGTTGGGCATGCACCAGCGGTGTGCATGGAAATTTTGTGCAAAGGTACGCACATTTCTTGCTTCTGCGAATCCCCATGATGTGGAATTTATATACCAATAATATGGTATCTAAGGATATTTATTCTATGCCGATGCTGTTGAATAGATAAATTTACTAAAGAAGAAGTGTGCTCTTGGTAAAAACTTCGCTTCCTCGTACCTTTGCAGCGAATTTAGAGAATGAAAGTAAACTTCATCAAGTCATTATGGAAGAGGTGAGACAGATTATATTGGCTGACAATCAGGATGTGACCAGGCTGGGACTGAAAGCCTTGATAGGCGGAACCCTGTCGGGGGTGCAGAATTTGTCTGTGAAGGAACTGGGACGCAGGGCAGAGTTGATTGCAGCACTGAAGGAGAGTCCCCGGTCGGTGGTGGTGATTGATTACACCCTTTTCGACCTGAGTGGCAACGACGATTTGCTGAATTTGAGCGAACGCTTTCCTTTTGTGCAGTGGGTACTGTTTTCTGACGATCTTACGGAAGGACTTATTCGTCGGCTAAGTGTGGAGCAGCAGTTCAGTATGGTGCTGAAAGGAGATTCGGCGCAGGAAATTATTACCGCGTTGAAGTGTGCCGTGACGGGGGTGCGTTTTCTCTGCCACCAGGTGACAAACCTGCTCCTTACACCTCATGTGCCAATAGAACGTGAGGACCAGCTGACAGCTGCGGAGCGTGAAGTGCTGCGGCTGATAGCCTTGGGAAAGTCGGTGAAGGAAATTGCGGCAGAACGTAGTTCGAGCATTCACACCATCACCACCCACAAAAAGAACATCTTTCGCAAGATTAGGGTGAACACGGCCTATGAGGCAACGAAATATGCCCTCAGAGCGGGTTTGGTGGAAATGGTGGAGTATTATATTTAGTGTAAAATCATTTGGCTCGTTGTGGCTAAGTAAAAAGAATAAGATGAAGAAGAAAACCATACCCATTGATACTGCTTTTCCGAGGCCAGATGCTTACGGGGCTATATCCATGCCTGTTTATCACACCGCGGCCTACGAGTTCCGGACGGCAAAGGACATGGCCGACGCATTTTGCGGCAGGGTGATAGCTCCTGACTACTCCCGCATGCTGAACCCTACGGTGATGCATTATGAAAACCAGGTGAAGGCTCTTACCAACGCTTCCAATGTGTTCGCGTTCTCTTCCGGCATGGCAGCCATCACCAATGCGCTGCTGTCGGTGGTGGAAACGGGGAAGAACATTGTGACGTCAAACCATCTTTTCGGCAACACGGTGGGACTGATGCGTAACACGTTGGGACGGCTTGGTGTGGAGACCCGCATGGTGAACTTGCTTGACCCTGCGACGGTGGAAAATGCCATCGACGAACAGACAGCTTGCCTGTTTTTGGAAATTGTGACGAATCCTCAGATGGAGGTGGCCGATCTGGAGGCCCTTTCCTTGCTTGCCCGCAAGCATGGGGTGCCGCTCATTGCCGACACCACCATCATCCCCTTCACTCAGTTTAGCGCTAAGGCTCTTGGGGTTGATATAGAAGTGGTGAGCAGCACAAAGTACATATCGGGAGGTGCCACTTCGTTAGGAGGATTGGTCATCGACTATGGTTCATACCCCGAAGTGGGCGTGAGGATACGGACCGAACTGGTTTTCAACGTGGGCAGTTACATGTCTCCCCATCCAGCCTACATGCAGTCGTTGGGCTTAGAAACACTTGATGCGCGCTACCGGGTGCAAGCGTCCAACGCATTGACTTTGGCACGGGCGCTGAGGGATGTGCCGCAAATCAAAAAGGTAAACTATGTGGGCTTGGAGGACAATCCTTTCTTCTCATTGGCTCAGAAGCAGTTTGGGCCTACGGCAGGAGCGATGCTGACGATTGACTTGGAGGACAAACGGAGCTGTTTCCGCTTCATCGACCGTTTGAAATTGGTGCGCAGGGCTACGAACTTGTTCGACAACAAAACCTTGGCCATCCATCCCTACAGTACCATCTTCGGACCCTTCAGCGGCAGCCAAAAACGTGAAATGGATGTGCGCGATACAACCGTCAGAATCTCTGTAGGCTTGGAGGATGTGGAAGATGTGTTGGCCGACATTGTCCAGGCGCTGAGCGAACACTCATAAACTTTGCTAATAAATCACAGACAAAAACTTTAATCGCTATGGCAAAAAAAATTGCAAACAGTCTGACAGAATTGATAGGTCGGACACCACTTTTGGAACTCTCGAAAGCTGAGACAGACCAGCGACTCCGTGCGAGGGTGCTGGCGAAACTGGAGTACCTGAACCCTGGGCGCAGCGTGAAAGACCGTGTGGCTTTGGCATTGATAGAAGATGCTGAGAGGAAAGGACTTCTGAACAAAAATACGGTCATCATCGAACCCACCAGTGGAAATACGGGTGTGGGGTTGGCCTTGGTGGCTGCACAACGTGGCTATAAGCTCATTCTGACCATGCCCGACAGCATGAGCATTGAACGGCGTGCGTTGCTGAGAAGCCTGGGGGCTAAGTTGGTGCTGACTCCGGCTTACGAGGGCATGCCGGGCGCCATCCGCAAGGCAAAAGAGCTGGCTGCAGAGACAAATGCCTTTGTGCCGCAGCAATTTGACAATGAAGCGAACCCTCAAATTCATCGTGTGACGACGGCTCGGGAAATTTGGGACGATACCGAAGGGCATGTGGACATATTTGTGGCCGGTGTGGGCACGGGCGGCACCATTACAGGAGTGGGTGAAGCCTTGAAGAGCCTTCATCCGCATGTGAAGGTGGTGGCGGTGGAGCCATCCGACTCGCCCGTGTTGTCGGGGGGGAAGCCCGGACCCCATAAGCTGCAGGGCATCGGTGCGGGCTTTATTCCCCGGGTGCTCAACACGGCCGTCTATGATGAAATATTCAGTGTGAAGAACGAGGACGCTTTTGCCGAAGCGAGGAGCTTGGCCAAAAATGAAGGGCTGCTTGTGGGCATCTCAAGTGGAGCCGCTGCCTATGCCGCCATACAGATAGCAAAACGTCCGGAGAATGACGGAAAGACCGTCGTGGTGCTGCTGCCCGACACAGGAGAGCGGTATTTGAGCACGCAGCTGTTTCAAGATTGACAGACACAAGGGCGCTGAACCGATTAGAAGGGGCGGCAAACGCTCTGCGCCCTTGCGGAATAACCATTTTATTTCATACAAAAAACTTCAGAAAGGACATGGCAATCATTATTGTAAATGGAGAAGACCAAGAGGTGCAACTCCCTGCCACTGTGGCAGACATCATGAAGCAGAACAATGTGGCACAGCCTGAAATGGTGAGTGTGCAAGTGAACGAGGAATTTGTTGACCGCGACGAATTTGCCACCCTGCAGCTGCAGGCGGGCGATGAGGTCGATTTCCTCTATTTCATGGGTGGGGGAGGAACCTTTTAGGCCTGCGGGGTCTTTCCATGATTATTTGAGAACGGTTTTTAAATCTACGAGACTATGCGTTTTGATTTTACAGAAGAAGAACTGAACCGCTATTCGCGTCACATCCTGTTGCAGGATGTGGGAGTGGAAGGTCAGGAGAAAATACGCGAAGGGAAGGTGCTGGTGGTGGGTGCCGGTGGCTTGGGCGCTCCCGTGGCCATGTATCTTGCAGCCGCCGGTGTGGGCACCATCGGCATTGTAGATGGCGATGTGGTTGACTTGAGCAACCTGCAGCGGCAAATTATTCACACCACGCCCGACGTGGGCAAATGGAAGGTGGAGGCGGCCAAGGAAACCATCCAGGCCATCAATCCCCACGTGAAGGTGGAGGCGCACCGCGAGTTTTTGATGGCCGACAATGCGCTCGACTTGGTGGGTGAGTATGACTTTGTGGTGGACGGGACCGACAATTTCCCCGTGAAGTTCCTCATCAACGATGCCTGCGTGATGGCAGGCAAGCCTTTCAGTCATGGAGGCATTCTCCGCTTCGAGGGGCAGACATTCACCCATGTGCCAGGCTCTGCCTGCTACCGCTGCATGTTCAAATCGCCTCCCCCACCCGGGGCTGTGCCCACTTGCAGCCAGGCGGGGGTGCTCGGGGCGATAGCTGGCATGTTGGGCACCATTCAGGCGGCTGAAACCTTGAAGTGGCTCACGGGTGTGGGCGAACTGCTGACCGACAAGTTGCTCACCTTCAATGCCAAGACGATGGACTTCAGGAAAATCCATGTGAAGAAAACCGATAAGTGCCCCATTTGCGGGCCGAATCCTTCCATCACAGAACTGATTGACTACGAACAGGCCGTTTGCGACCTGAAAAACCATGGATGATATGCAAAAGAAACTTTCATTGATTGCCTTCTCCGGCGATTTTGACAAACTCACGGCCGTTTTCACCCTTGCCACCGGAGCCGCAGCCGTAGGCTACGAAGTGAACATCTTCTTCACCTTCTGGGGGCTGGATGCCATTAAGCAAAAGCGCGACAGAAGTTTCGTGGGCGGGAATTGGCTGACCCGAATGTTCGGTTTCATGATGGGCGGGCTGAGTGCGGCGCCCAACAGCAGGTTCAACTTCTGTGGCCTGGGCCCACGGATATTCCGCCACTTGATGCGAAAGACCCATGTGGCCACACTGGAGGAGCTGGTGGATGCCGCCAATGCCTTGGGCGTGAATCTTTATGCCTGCGAAATGGCCATGCACGTTTTGGGACTGGAACGGAAGCACTTTGTGCATGAAGTAAAAGATGTGCTGGGAGTGGCAACATTCCTCCAGATTAGCGAAGGAGGCCAAACACTGTTTATTTAACTCAATTTTCACTATTCAAAACTCATTTTTATTATGGCAACTCACACACTTGACATTACAAAAGAGCATTGTCCCATGACCTTTGTGAAGACAAAGCTCAAACTGGCTCAGATGGCTCAGGGCGATGTGCTGGAAGTGCTCTTGACCGATGGCGAACCCCTCAACAATGTGCCGCGTTCGGCCGCTGAACAGGGCTACAAGGTGCTGGGGGTGGAACATGTGGAAGGTGATGTACACAAGGTGACCATTCAGAAATAAAGAGGCTTATGCATGTAGTTATCACCGAATCCACCTACCAGTCCATTCTCTCCCAGGCGCTGAGGGATGCTCCCATCGAGTCGTGCGGCTACCTGCTCGGCACGGATAAGGAAACCGCCACGGAAAATTATCCCATGACCAATGTGGACCACTCGGACGAGCACTTCTGTTTCGACCCCAAAGAGCAATTTGCTGTGCTCAAATATGCGCGGCAGAAAGGGCTGAAGATTGTGGGCAATTGGCACAGCCATCCCGCCTCGCCCTCACGTCCTTCGCAGGAAGACCTGCGCCTGGCGTTCGACCCCTCCATCCTCTATTTCATCCTTTCTCTGGCCGGAGAGCAGCCCGTGCTCAATGCCTTCCGAATTGAGAAGGGCGAAGTGAAAGAAAAATTCATGTTACGTTAATAAATCAACCCTTTTTAAAATAGTAAAACATGGCAGACAACAACATTCAGCGCAGCATTACGACTGCAACAGCTCGCAAACTTGCGAACACGACCAAAACACCCCCTCAGATGGGTAGTATCACACCGAGGCTCCTGCTGAAAATGCTTCCTTGGACCCAGGTGGAGAGCGGCACCTACCGCGTGAACCGCACCAAAGTGGAACTGAAGAAAGCCGAACGCATCGAGATTCAGTACTTTGACGGTGTGCCCAGCTTCACAGCCCAAAACCTTAGGGCCATACCTCTTTTCCAGAACATTGACCAGGAGATTGTGGCTCGCCTGGCTCGTAACTTTGCGCCTGTGGAGGTGGCGCGGGGGGAAAATCTTGTCACCCAGGGGAAAGACAAGCAGCGTTTCTTCATTGTAGCCGGTGGGCAGGCCGAGGTAATCAGCACTGGCACTCATGGCGAAGAGCTTCGCATCGCTCTGCTGGGCAATGGCGAATACTTCGGCGAGGCTGATTTGTTGAGCGCGGCCGATTCCACTGTCAGCGTGCGGGCTGTGACCGACTCCGTGTTCCTTGTGCTCGACACCCCGGTGCTGGAGTCGCTCATCGAAGAGATTCCCGACTTCCGCATTCAGTTTACCCATGCCGTGGACAAGCAACTGCGCCTGAAAGCAACCGTGAACGAACACGGCGAAAAGCACATTGACTTGGTCAGTGGGCATGAGGAGGACAACGTCATCCCTGAAACCTACATCGACTACGAGGAGAACCCAACGGAATACTCGCTCAATACGCTCCAAACCGTTGTGAGGGTGCACACCAGGGTGAGCGACCTCTACAATGCTCCTTTCAACCAGCTTGAACAGCAGTTGCGCCTCTCCATCGAGAGCATTAAGGAGCGCCAGGAGTGGGAACTCATCAACAACCGCAAGTTTGGCCTCCTGGCTCAGGCCGCTCCGGGCTATAAAATCAGCGCGCGGTATGGCGCGCCAACCCCCGACGACCTTGACGAGCTCCTCTCGCTCGTGTGGAAGGAGCCCGCATTCTTCATTGCCAATCCGCGGGCGGTGGCTGCCTTTGAGCGCGAGTGCACATGGCGTGGCGTGCCGCCTGTGGCCATCGACCTCTTCGGCACTAAGGTCATCACATGGCGTGGTGTGCCCATCATCCCGTCCGACAAGGTGGAGGTGAAGGGACAATACCTCACCAACCGTGGCGTAGGCACCACCGAGATGATCCTGGTGCGCGTGGGAGAAAAGTCGCAAGGCGTGGTGGGGCTTCACCAGGCTGGCATACCCGGCGAAATAGCTCCCAGCCTCTCCGCGCGGCTCATGGGGCTTGACCAGTATGGTGTGGCAAGCTATTTGCTCACCAAATACTTCAGCCTCGCATCGCTCACCGACGACGCCATCGCCGTGTTGGAGAATGTGGAAGTGGGTTACTACCACGATTATCAGCATCGCAATAAGATAGAAAAGTGACTTGCCAAGCAAGTGCAGGGCCAAGCCCCGTGGCTGGCTCTGCCTTGCAAGGCGGAAATTAAATGTAGTTGACTGATGTACTTAAATGAATTAGATAACTTCCACCTTGACTTGCCCAATCAGGGTGCGGCTCCCCCCCTGGGCGGACTCAGCTCCTCCGACACGGAGTTGTTCAAAGGTGTCGTCGCCAAATATTTTTCCGAAGAGGTGGCTGGTGCCTCCTGCCCCCGCCAGCATGTTTCCCACGACGTTTCCGACTTTGTGCCAAGGTTTTCGCTCCGTCAGCTTCTGGTGGGCATCCCTGCTCCCGGCGCTGAAGGGCAGGGCGAAGCCGAAGGGATAAAGACCGACGGCGGTTTTGGCATTGGCATTCCGGAAACGGAGATTGTGAAGAACCTTCACTATGACGAGGCCGACACGGTGAACGTAGAAGAAATCCGTCGGCAGTTCCCCATTCTGCATCAGCAGGTGAATGGGCACGACCTGGTGTGGTTCGACAATGGCGCCACCACCCAAAAACCCCTGCGCGTTATTGACGGACTGAGCCGGTTCTACAAAACCGACTATTCCAACATCCACCGGGGCGCGCACACCTTAGCCGCCAGGAGCACCGACCAGTACGAAGCCGCGCGGCAGAAAGTGGCCAGCTTCATCCATGCCCCGTCAAAGGACAACATCCTCTTTGTGCGCGGCACCACCGAGGGCATCAACCTGGTGGCACAAACTTTTGGCCGGAAATATGTGGACAAGGGCGACAATGTCATTGTCTCCACCCTGGACCACCACGCCAACATTGTGCCCTGGCAGCAAATATGCCGTGAGCGTGGGGCCGAACTCCGTGCCATACCCATCGACCGCAATGGCGACCTGGTGCTGAGCGAATTGGAACGTCTCATCACCCCCCGCACCAAGTTCGTCAGTGTGGGGCATGTCAACAACACCTTCGGCACCATCAACGACGTGGAGAGCATCATCCGCACGGCCCATGCGCACAACATCCCCGTGCTCATCGACGGGGCACAATCCGTTGCGCACACGCAGGTGGATGTGCAGCGGTTGGACTGCGACTTCTTCGTCTTCTCCGGACATAAGATTTATGGGCCATCGGGCATCGGCGCGGTGTATGGAAAGAAGGAACTCTTGGAGCAATTGCCCCCCTGGCAAGGAGGCGGAAACATGATTAAGGACGTGACCATTGAGCGCACCGAGTTCAATGCTCCTCCAGCACGCTTCGAGGCCGGCACACCCAACATTGCCGACGCCATAGGCTTAGGCTATGCCCTCGACTTTGTGCAGAGTGTGGGCATACACAACATTGAGCGCCACGAGCATGAGCTCACAGAGTATGCCCGCGAGCAAATTGCTCGCCTGCACGGCGTCAACATCATGGGCAACCCCAAACACCGCGTCAGCGTCATCTCCTTAGACATTCCGGGCATTCCTGCACCCCAGGTGGGTCAGCTGCTCGACAAGGAGGGCATAGCCGTGCGTGCCGGACACCACTGCGCCCAGCCTGCCCTGCGCGCTTTGGGCTACGAAATGTCGGTCCGCCCCACTTTTGCCGTCTATAACACCCGCGAGGAGGTGGACCGCCTGGTTGTGGCCTTGCAAAAAATCTTGGCCGACCTCCGCTGACGCCTTATCCATCGTATTTCCCCATTTTATGTATTAAAACAATCTTCACCTTTTGACAAAAACGGATAGCCATTTCAATTGAAGTTTTTTGTCTGTCTCGTACGGTCTGTGAAGACCGTGCGAGTTTCTTTTTTCGCCCACCGCGTAGCCCTTCGTCCTGCCTCCATATTCATTTTATACCCCTCTTTCGTTGGGTATATCAAATAGATTGTGTAATTTTGTGGCTGAAAACGCTAAAAGATTGCACGAACGGTGATGTTGACAAGCCTTTCCACCCCAAAGCGCGGGACATTTCTTCGCGGCACGTGCCGCGAGCCCCGTTATCTTCCGATTTCTCATATATGTATAATATGTATCACATCTTGCTTCAAGAAGACCTGCCTTCCATATCATCCTCTGCCCTGGCCGAAGCCCTGGACCGGCTTCCCGACTGGCGCCGTGAGCTTGCGCTGAAGTTCAAGCATGAGCAGGGGAGGAAAGAATGCGCTTTCGCCTACCTGCTTTTGTGCCGGGCACTGCACGAACACTTCGGCCTGGACGAGCAGCCCCGTTTTCTGCTGGGCGAACACGGAAAACCATCGCTCCTGGGGCATGCCGACATTCATTTCAACCTGAGCCATTGCAAGCAAGCCATTGCCTGTGTGGTGGCCACCCATCCCGTGGGGGTGGATGTGGAGAGCATAGGCCGTGGCAACGCTGCGCTGATGCGCCATGTGCTGAACGAGGCGGAGCTTGACCTGGTGCGTCGCTCCCCCGCGCCCGAAGTGGAGTTCACGCGCCTGTGGACACAAAAGGAAGCCATCGTCAAGCTCACGGGCAGGGGCATTGACGATGACTTGAAGAATTTGCTTGTGAAATATCCCGATGTGAAGCTCTGCACCCGGGCTTTTCCCGAAAAGGGATATGTCCTCACGGTGGCAGAAAACGGCTGAGCGACGTGCTCAGGAGAGGCCCTCGATGAGCCCATCCACGATGTCGATGCGCTCGGCCTGCGGAGACTTCGACAATCCGGGCATGCGCATGATGTCGCCCGCGATGGCGACGATCATTTCCGACCCGGAATTGATGACGAGGTCGCGGATGTTGACCGTGAACCCTGTGGGGCAACCGTACAGCGCTTTGTCGGCCGAGAAAGAATACTGCGTCTTGGCTATGCAGACGGGGAAGTGCTCCAGACCGATTTTCCGGATGCGCTCCAGGGCCTTTTCGGCGGCCTTGCTGTAGGTGACAGCGGCTGCTCCGTAGATTTTAGTGCACACTTTCTCTATCTTCGTCTTGATGTCGTCCGTGTCGTCGTAGGTGAAGCGGAGCGGCTGGGCTGGCTGCCCTTCAATGGTGTCGACCACCACCTGAGCCAGTTCCTTTGCCCCTTCGCCCCCCTCCAGGAAGGCATTGTTGACGGCAAATCCCACTCCGATGTCCTCGCAATGCTTCCTCACCAGCGCAATTTCCTCGTCGGTGTCGGTGGCGTAGCGGTTGAAAGCCACCACCACCCGCTGGCCAAAGCTCTGCATGTTGCGGATGTGGCGGTCCAGGTTCTCGCAGCCCTTCACCAAGCCTTCCATGTCGGGCTCCTTGATGAGCTCGACGGGCACACCGCCGTGCATCTTCAGCCCCTGGGTGGTGGCGACGATGACAGTGAGTTTGGGCTGAAGCCCGCTCTTGCGGCACTTGATGTTGAAGAACTTTTCGGCGCCCAAATCGGCTCCGAAGCCAGCCTCTGTCACCACGTAGTCGCTGAAGGTCATCGCCATGCGTGTGGCAATGATGGTGTTGCACCCGTGGGCGATGTTTGCGAAGGGGCCCCCGTGCACAAAAGCCGGCGTTTGCTCCGTCGTCTGCACCAAGTTGGGCTTGATGGCATCGAGCAGCAGCACGGTGATGGCACCGTCCACGCCCATGTCCTTCACGCGGAAGGGGGTGTCGTCCATCTTCACGCCCAGGATGATGTTGCCGATGCGGCGGCGCAGGTCGTCAATGTCTTTGGAGAGGCACAGGATGGCCATGATTTCGGAGGCCGGCGTGATGTCGAACCCCGTTTCGGCGATGAGGCCGTCGCTCTTGGCTCCCAGGCCGGTGACGACGTAGCGGAGGTTGCGGTCGTTCACGTCGAGCACACGTTTCCACAGCACTTCCTTCAGGGCAAACCCTTCCTCGCGGTGCATGTAGATGTAGTTGTCGAGCAGCGCGGCTATCATGTTGTTGGCCGAGGTGACGGCATGGAAATCGCCCGTGAAGTGGAGGTTGATTTTCTCCATGGGGAGCACCTGGGCATGTCCGCCGCCGGCTGCGCCGCCTTTCACGCCGAAGCAAGGGCCTAAGGATGGCTCGCGCAGGGCGCACACGGCTTTCTTGCCCAGTTTGTTCAGGCCCAGGGCCAGCCCGATGCTCACCGTCGTTTTGCCGATGCCGGCTTTCGTGGGCGTGATGGCAGTGACCAGGATGAGGTTGCTCTGCTTCACCTTCTCCTCGTCTATCAAATGGTTAGGCACTTTGGCAATGTACTTGCCGTAGAGTTCCAGTTCGTCAACGGGCACGTTGATTTGCCTGGCAATGTCCTCGATGGGGGCGAGCTTACACTCGCGCGCTATTTCAATGTCTGTCTTCATAAAGAAGGATGATGTTTTTTTGTTCTTATCCCGAAACTTTTATGGTTCTTCCGCTTCTGTGCCGCCGCCAGTGGGCAGACCGCCGGTGCCGGGGGTGGACCCTGAGCCGGACCCTGAGCCGGACCCTGAGCCGGAGCCGCTTGGCTCGTCGTCGGGGTCAGTCTCGTGGCCTCCGCCGGCGGGCAGCGTGCCTCCGGAGTTCCCGCCCGTGCCGGTGTTGCTACCCCCTTCGCCGGTGTTGTCGCCGCCTGCTGGTGCAGTGCTTCCGCTGCCGGAGTTGGAGCTGCTGGACGAGGACGAGGACGCAGCGCTGGAGTAGTACTGCTTGCAGTAGTCGCACAGGGCGTTGAGACGGCGCACAATGGTGTTGAGCGCCTCGCTTGGGGCAAGGATGAGCATGGCCCCCAGCATGTTGTTCAGGTTGCGGTAGGCAGCCACGTAACGCTCGCGGGCGGCCACCATCTCGCCCTTCACGCGGTCGGCATACTCCGCGTTGCGGTCGGAGAAGTATTGGCGCACAATGGCCGTCTGCTCCACCACCACCTGCCAGTAGTCCCAGATGTGGAGGGCCTCCATGTCGGCCTGACGCTGCGCGAACACTTGCTGCATGTTCATCACCTTGGCCGACTGCCCCGTGTAGGAGTCGTTGTTGGCATAGTTGAAGTCCTTAAACACCTGGTACAGCTCCTTCGCCTTCTGATAGTCGGCATGGTCCTCTGGCAGGTAAAGCAGGGCCATGAGAATGTTCTTCACCGCCGACGCGAATTTGTCGCGCTTCTCGTCCGCCTTCTTCATCGCGTCGGTGTTGAACGATTTCTTCGTGTTCAGGTAAGCCGTGTCAAGCGCCTGGTTCGCATCCAGGACCGCCGTCTTGCAAGGAGCATACTGTGGCACGCTGTCGAAGGTCGAGTCACCCAAAATTTCACACACTTGCAATGCAATATCTACAAACTTGTCGTTTGAGAGATTGTTAAAATAAATGGTCGAAACTGTCATAAACATTCATTTTAGATGGTTATACAATAGATTATCTTTTGATGCGTTTCTCAATCGTTTTCCACACACCTCATCACCCCATGATGCCGCCCCAAACCATTTTGGAAGTACCCCACAACCCCATGACGTGACCCCAAACCATTTTGGAAGCACCTCATCACCCCGTGACGTGACCCCAAACCATTTTGGAAGCACCTCACGACCCCGTGACGTGACCTCAAACCATTTTGGAAGCACCTCACAACCCCATGACGTGACCTCAAACCATTTTGGAAGCACCTCACGACCCCGTGACGTGACCTCAAACCATTTTGGAAGCACCTCACGACCCCGTGACGTGACCTCAAAACATTTTGGAAGCACCTCACGACCCCATGACGTGACCTCAAAACGTCCGGGAAGCACCTCACGACCCCATGACGTGACCTCAAAACGTTCCGCAGGCACCCCGCGGCCCCGTGATGCCCCCTCCGTCAGCAGATGAAAGATGTGTAATTCTTTATTCATGCCCTTTTATGGTTGAACTTGGGTGCAAAGATAATAAAAAAGGGGCAAAGCCAAAAGCTTTGCCCCCACAAACTCATATTTTATAACCAATTCGGCTTATTTTACGAACATTTTCTTGCCATTCTTGATGACAATGCCCTTATAGTTGGCATCAACCTTCTGTCCGGCCAGGTTATAAATGGCGTCGGTCTTGACGGTGGCTGGAGCAATCTCCTGCACGCCTGTGGTAACGTCCCAACCCGTGTTGTCGCCAGCCTGGTTGAGTGTGAGGCTGAAGTTGTCGGCCGAGAGCCAAGTGCCGGTGAATGTCTTGCCGCCCTCGAAGGCGTCGCCAGTAGCCACACCCACTTCCAGCTTGTGGTTCTTCACCTCGATGGTCAGAGAATTCTCAATCCAGCCGCGGCCGGTGCCCTTGTTGGCTGCAAAAATCTTCCATTCGTCAGCGTCGAAGTCTTCGGGGCACTCTTCCGAACCGCCGTTGGCTTCAACAACGAGGTCGTAGATGGATGCGCTTGTTGTGGCGGCGTCAATGCCGTACTTCGCCATCAGCTTGTCGGCGATGGGCTGCCATACGGGACCGTAAAGGTCGGCTGCGTCGTTGTAAGTGACAGTGACATTGCCATCATCGTCGGTCGTCTCTGTGCCCATCATGTATTTCTCAGGTGTTGTTTCCTTCATGCCCACTTCTGACAGGACTGGAGCGCCTTCGTCGGCTGCTGCAAAGAGGTAGAAGCCTTCGCCTGTGGTGCGCATGAGCACCTTCACGGTGTAGGTGCCGTTAGGCACTTCTACCACCTGCGACACTTTGTATTTCAGCAGGCCGGCAGTGCCGTTCCATGCGTCGAGATAATATCCGTTGGAGCCGTCAACAGCCTGGCCGTTGTTTGTGTACTGGTTGTTGCCCGAGTCGGCAATCGTGCCCGTCCATCCGTTAGGAACAGCGGTCTTGCTCGAAGCCTCGATGGTGGCGTTGGTGAGGAATGCGGTCACATCAGAGCCATCCTCCAAAGGAATGTTGGCGGCATTGGCCACGTCGATGGCCTTGTTGAGGGCTGCAACCTGTGCGGAGAGCACCTCGTTGTCGCTGGTGTAGGCGGCAAGGTCCTTCTTCACGTAGTCGATGGTGCTGCTGATGACTGCCTTGCCGTTTTCGGCCGCAATTTCGTCTCTTGTAGCCTCAGCCTTCTGCAGGGCAGGGATGAGGGTGTCGCGATAGTAGCGGAGCACGGTGGTGATGGCGTCAATGTCGTTGTAAGTGGCTGTGGCAGAAGCCAGGTAAGCGGTCATGTAGTCAACAGGAACCTGCGCAAGAGCTTTTGCGTCGGCTGAATACTCCTCGCCGGCGATGTTGTTCTGAAGTTCCTTCCATGTGCCGCTGATTACGCCTTCGTACTTAGCCTCCGAAGCCTTGGCCGTGTCGAGGGCGCGGTTCAGAAGGGCAAAGTCCTTGGCATCTTCAGCCACTGCGATGGAGTCGAGAACGTTGGCCTTGTCAACGGGGAAGTGCATAGCGTTGGCAGTTTCCCTGGCGGCAGCAAACTTGGTCCTTTCAGCTGCAGCAATCTCTTCGGCAGTAGCCTCGCCGAGGTAAAGCAGGCGGAAATTCGTCACGCAGAACCAACCGGTCTGGTTTGTGGTCTTTGTGCCGTCCTCGTTGGTGATGGCAGAGCCCAGCGCACCGATGGTCAGCGTGCCGTCGTTCACCAAAACCTTCTCCGTGGTCAGGTATTCCCACGCGCCGGTGTTGTCATCGTTCCAGTTGCCGGCCGAAAGCGATGGGGAAACAGCGTTCTGCAGCGTGCTGGTGGCATAAAGGTGCTGGTTGCTCAAGTAGTCGGGCTGAGTAATCATTTCAGCGCTCACTGTGTAGTAGCCGTTAGGTATTTCGGTGATTGTCGTTGCCACGGCTACGTCGTCGGCGCTCTGACGCCAAGCGTTCCAGCAAACGCGGCCCTGCACGTAGTTCAGACGCTGGTCGCCAGCTGTCGTGCCAGCCACTTTCCAGCCTTCGCTGTTGCCATCCTCAGGAGCGGAGCCTGCTGTGTAGTTGGCTTCGTTGGGATAAGAAACCGATTCGATGGCACCGCCTTCGCCAAAGGTGATTGCTGGGTTGGCAGCAACCTTCGTGAAGTAAGGAGATGCTATCAGGAAGGTGTAGTCGGCAGGATTTTCGGGCGTTGCCTTCTGCGACATGCGGTAGTCGTCGATGGCTTTGCTCAATTCCTCCACGTATTTGCTGAATTCGTCGGCGCTGGCTTCCAAAATGCCGGCTGTATTTGAATCGTAAACCTTCATGAAGTCTGCGAAACCGGGATAGTGGCTCTCTGCTTCAACCAAAGCAGTCGCTGCCTCAACCAGATTCTCATATTCGGTGATGGTGCTTTCCAAAGCGAGAATCTTTGCCTTGTAAGCCTGAATGTCCTTCAGCGCCTGCTCCAAAGCGTCCTGGCCGCTTGCACCTTGATACTCTGCTGTCATATCTACAGCATCTGAAATAAGGCCTTCATACTTGTCAAAGGGCTCTGTCTGCACCTTTTCCAGGATTTCGTCGGCCAAATCGTTGATGTCTGCCTGCAAAAGTTCTTCTGCATCGGCCTCCCCAATCTTGTAAAGCTTGATGCCGTCAAGCGCAACGATTGGCTGACCGCCAGAACCCGCGTTGGCGGCTTCATAACCAAACTGCATGGTGAATTCAGCCGTTGGGGTGAACTCGAACTCGTGCTTTGTCCACACCTGAGACTGCAATCCGGTGCTCTCTTCGTCCTTGAACACGTCCTTGCGGCAGGTGATTTGAGTTAAGTCTTGCGCCACAGAAGATGTGTTGGGGTTGATGTTGATGGTCCAGTACTCCAAGCGGTATTGGGCGCATGGAAGTTTCACCACCTGCTTGTAAACAGCGCTGTTAGTCCAGCCGGCGCGGAGGTAAACGAACCCTTCGCCGCCATCGAATTCTGTTGGGCGCTCAGGCACCACCAGATAGGTTTGGCCATCATCGGCAATTGGCACAGACTGTGGCACGAGATCGTAAGGCACAGAACCAAAGTAAGTCCACTCACACTTGGGGAAGTCGGAGTTTGACTCCATCACCCAGCCCTTGATGCGGCCCTTGAAACCGTTCACGGCCTCAAGCTTGCGTCCGTCGGGGCGCGACTGCCCACTTGTCTCTTTGGGGCGAGCATAGACGGTGCTGTCTTCTGCAATGTAAGCCCAGCTGCGGTCACTCAGGGAGGTGTCGGTGGTCTTTGCCTCCTTCATCGTACCATTTACTTGGAAAGTGAGGTCTTCGTCAAATCCCGGATTGACAATGTAACTTGTCATGTCCTCTTCCTGTGCGAAGACACTTCCCGCTCCCAGCATCATGGCTGAAAGCGCAAGAGTAAAGATTTTCTTCATAAAGTTAGATCAGTTAAAAGTTAATAATAGAGTTTGTATAAATGTATTTTCTCGTTCAAGTTCCGTCTTCCATCTTATCTGCCAGGCGGTTAAGTGTCATGGAAAGGTGTATGGAAAGTTGTTTCGGTTGCAAAGAAACGAAAAAAAGGCGAAACTTACAAAAAGTTTCGCCCTTTTTTGAGGATAATGTCTTTTTTCTTTTGCAAATGCTCTTATTTCATCAATTTCAACGTGCCTTTCTTGCCCGTTTCGCTCTTCATGCGGAGTACATAGATACCTTTGGGCAAGTTGGCCTTGGCGAACGATGACTTCACGCTGCCCATCGGACAAGTGTATTCGCTCACGCTGATGCCGTTGATGTTGAGGACTTCAACCGTGACAGTCTCGCTGGCTTCGATGTTGTCGATGCCGGTGATGTAGTTGCTGTACTTGTCCTTGTTGAAGCGCACGATGAGGATGCCTTCCTTTGCCTTGCTGGTGTCCCAGTCGCTGTAGGGTAGTTCGGGCAGGTCAAAGTTCAAGTCGCCGATGTTGGCGGTCTTCACATCCGTCCAAAGCAGGAACTCCTCTTCGCTGCCTTCTTCGGTGCTGAAGCTTGTCAGGTTCGACTCGCTGATGTAGGGCGCGATAGTAGCTCCAGAGGTCATCTTGAGCGTGCCGATGTTGCTCAGTTTTGTGTTGCCGCCCGAACGCAGGACTACAATCAGCTTAGACTGTGCACCGAAAGTGACGTTCTTGGCATTGAAATCGACGATGCTGGTGGTGACGATGGTGTTTGCCCCGGCCTGGAGGGTGCCATTGATGGTGTAAGAGCTGTTGGTGAATGGCTTTTTGGCGGTTGTGGTTGCAGCGAGAGTGCCTCCTGCAGCCACGGTGAGTGCGCCAGTGCCTAAGTTGGCTCCCGACTTGACGTTGAGTTCACCTTCTGTCACCTTCACCGTTCCGGAGGTGGTCCAAGAGCCTGAAACGGTCATCTTGCATGTGCCCACCTTCTCGAAGTTTGACTTGTTGTTGCCTCCGCCGTCGGCGATGATGCCGTCGAAGGTGAAGTCGCCCAGGCTTTCCGAGCTGTTACCCACTTTCCAAGTGTTGCTGCCGCTTACTGCACTCTGGTTCTGGAAGTTTGAAATCGGTTGGTTGAGGCTTCCCTTGCCGGTCAACTTACCGATGGTGTAGCTCTTGGCCACGTTGGTCACTCCGCATCCTTCTGCAATGTCGAGCGTTCCGTTTGGCAGACCTGTGGAGTTGTCGAGTGGCAGCCAAATGTTGGTGTTGGTGTGTTTGATGGTGCCTTCGAACTGGCTCCAGTTGCCGGTGATGCGCACGCGGCTCACGGTGTTGGTGGGGTTGATGGTCAGAATGCCTTCGCCTGTCAGTTTGTTGTTATAGGCAAGGTAGTAAGCGCTTCCGAGAATGAATGTGCCTTTTTTGTTTTTGGGCACTTCGATGGGGGTGGACAGCGCACCGCCGCCAGCATCTTCAAATTCTCCTCCCGAAAGGATGACTTTCTTGGCTGGTACACCACTGTAGCTCTGGACACGGCCTTGCTGAATGTCCATTTCGTTGAGAGAAGAGCCGGCAGCATACGTCTTGAGCCAACCTGAGCCTGTCTTGGTGAGCACAGTGCCTGAGAAGGCTTTGTTTTGGATGAAATCCTTGTTGGCACCCGCATTGATGACACCGCCTTCTTCGCCCACCATCTTGATGGGTGAACCGTTGGTGACGGTGGCGTCGGTTTGGATGATGGCTCCGTTCTCCATGGTGAACTTGGCAGGCGAAGTGGTCACGGCTCCAAGATTGCCGGTAGCTTTGTTCTCGTTGGAGAGTGAAGACACTTTCACGGTTCCGCCCTTCAGGTAGTTGCCGCCTGTGTAGGTGTTTTCTGTCTTGATGGTGAGGGTGCCTTTGCCTTCTTTCACCAGTTCGCCATCCACAATGGCCCCATTGCCAGTAATGGTGTAGTTCTTAGAAGAGTTGACAGTGATATTGGAAGGTGAAAGTTCTTCACCAATGGTGACGGTGAGCTTTGTGCTGCTGTCGTCGAAGGTGACAGCGTCGCCCTTCACGAAGATGTCGGCTGTCTGGCTTTCATCGTCGGCTACGTAGAAGTTCTCAGTCTTTGCAAAATCCCAAGTGCTGGATGATGCTCCCGTCCAGATGATGGTGGAAGCTCCGCGTATGCTTCCCAAGGAGAGGATGAGATTGCCTGCATCATCTACAGAAAGACCAGTCTTGAGGTTGGTTACGCCTTCAATCTTGATGTTGGCCAAAGAGCCTGACACCTCGTCCACCTTGCCGATGATGTAGTCGCCAGCTTCCAAGGTGTTGGCTCCGTCAGCTTTGTGTTCTACCACCTCGATGACAGGCTGGAGGTATTTGGGACCCCAGTTGAGCCAAGCGTCGGTTGTTTTACGCTCCACTTTCAGACTTTTGGCATTGATTTGGTCGGCTTTCAGTCCGTCGGAATAGAGGTCGAGCACAATGCGTGAGCCAAAACCCAGCTCGAGTTCATTCTCCACGGTGATGCTGCCCATGGAATTGTCTCCGCCAGGGCGGATGACAGAAGCGTAATCAGCCTTGATGCTCTTGAAGACACCTCCATTGGAGTTCAGTTCGGCAAATCGGTTGAGCCAGAGAGCGGATTGCTTCATGGTTCCGTCGAAATTGACCGTTCCTGCCCAGATGTCGGTGTTGCCCGTGTGGGTCATATCCACTTTGGGCAGATTGAGGATGCCGTCACCTTGCTTTACAAGACGGGTAGCGTCGGTGAAGGGGGCACCTTCTACTGTACATGTATAATATGTGTAGTCTATTTCGTCTGTTCCGTTGAGTTTCTTGCTGTTCTTGCCTTGTACCCATGAAGGAACGTTGAAGATGGCCACAGCAGGTTTTGCGCCGCTTTCCACTGAAATCTTTGTGTCGTTTGTTTCGCAAACAATGACTTGTTTGCCATCGGTTTGTCCTGTGATGCTACCGCCGTTGGCAATCTCGACGCGTCCTGTCATTGTGTTGGTGGGAGGAGCCTGGGTGATGCCTTCCATCGCTCCCAAGAAATAGCTCTTGTGGGGAGGCTGGTTGTAGCCTACGCACTGCCAAGCCATTGCATTGCGATACTGATGGTCGCTCCAAAGGGTGGGGATGCGGTAGGTGGTGGGAATGGGGGTGGTGTAGATGCGCAGGTAGGCATTATCGACTGTGCGCACAACGATTTCCTCGCGCCAGTCGCCAAAGATGTCGGCTAAGGCTCCTGGGTTGTTCTTCGAGTCGTTGTTCATCTTGCAACCGCTGGAGGTGAAGAGTCTGCCACCCCCTGGTTTGTAAACAGCGGCCTCGCGCTCAGTGCCAGGACTGTCGAGCACCTCGTCGAGCAGGTCGCCGTCCCAGTAGATGCGCTGGTTCAGGTGGCTCCAGAAGAGGGCATCGTTCGTGCCGGTGGTGGAAGGCCCGCCTGTGACGGGGAGGTCTTTCACTGTGCTAATCATGCCAGTCTGTGTGGTGCGTCCCATGCTGCCTGGAAACTCGTTGGAGAAGTTCGCGCAAAGGGCGCGTCCGTCATCGCTGCTGGTTTTGTAGCGATAGTAGATTTGTCCAGTTGTAGCATTATAATAGGTGCAAGCAGGTTCGTCCTCGTTGCAGGTGAACTGCTCTTCATATTTGCGGTATGGGTCGAAGTCAGCGCAGTGCTGAGCATCACCGTGTCCGAGACCCGTGGTGCAGAGGCCCATGCCGTTGTCGTCGATTATCATGGAACCGAAAATGATTTCATCGCGTCCGTCCCAATCTACGTCGCCAATGGCAAAGTTGTGGTAGCCATTGCCGAACCATGGGTCGCTCCATCCTCCGTTGTTGGCCCAGCGCCAGCGAGTGGTCAGCTCATGAGTGGCAGGATCTACATCGAGGGCAATGAATTTGTGGCGTGTGTAGCATCCACGCCCCAGAAAAATGCTGGGTTTCCTTCCATCGAAATATGGCGCACCCAAATAGTGCTTGGTGGAGCGGTGCCCTGTGTCGTTTTTCCCCCATGCTGTGGCGTAATCTGTTTCGCCTGCCTCAAAGCGGAGCAATGGATAGGCCATAGGAGTGAACGATTGGCTGCTACCGTCCCAACCGTAGGGGGCACAAGTGGCACCTTCCATGTAGAGAAGATATTCTGCTCCCTCGCGTGTGTATTCGTCGCGTGGGGCGATATAGTTCATGTTGCCAATGTTGAGCGAGTTGCCATTGGCGAGGTGGATAATCATGTTGTTTGCTCCTCGCATCAGGCATTCAGCCTTTCCGTCCATGTCCCAGTCGTAGGCAATGAGGTCCCACTGCTCGTCGGGACCTGCCATCATGTTTGGACCGAGGTCAATCCACCAGAGTCGTGTTCCGTCAAGTTTGTAGCACTCGTAGTGGTGGAACTTGGTTTTGTTGGAGGCATTGCGGATGTCGCCTGCGTAGTTGCGTTTCACCATAAACTCGACAATGCCGTCGCCGTCCACATCGCCCAGTGAGATGTCGTTGACAATGTATTCGCTGGTGACATCGTTACCGTTTCGGTCAACGACCTTGGCCATCTTGATTTGCTTATAGCCTTCGTTCCATCGGGTGACTTCGGCACTCTTGGCCTGTTCTTTGCCGTTCGCCACAGCAGCCACTTGGTATTTGCTGGAAGCGTTTCCGCCAGCGTGACTGAAGCTGGAGACTTTCAGCCCTTCCTGTAGCAAGGAACCGTTGCAGTAAAGGTTGTAAGTTACATCGTAGTACTCTTCGCCCAGCACGCGCCAGCTGACAAAGTTGCCGCCTGACTGTCCCGGAACGGCTACGAGTCCTCGGTCAATCTTGTCGGTGAAGCGTTGGGCGAACCCAAGGACCGCTGACGTGAGGAGGGCAAGGGTTAGAATAGATTTTCTTGTCATGTTAGTTGATGTTTATTAAGTTGTATAATCTTATGGGGTTTTCTGCAAGAAAGCTGCAAAACATGAACATCGATGAAAGGAAACGAGAAACTGTAGAACACGGATGTCATAAAGAAAGGTGTGGTGAAAATTACTTCACCACCACCTTTTTCACGGTTCCGTTATTGTACTTCACCAGATTGATTCCCTTCTGCAAAGTGGGGCTTTGTACACCTGAGAGCGTGTAAATGCTCTGAATAGAGTTCTGTGTGTCCTTTACCGAAGCGATGGCTGTTTCGTTGGTTGTTTTCTTAGTCGATTCTGTACCGTAGTATGTCAGTTTCACGTTGTCAATCATTGCCCAGATTTCAGCATCGTTCGTGTTGCGAACTCCAATTTCGAGCACACCGTCCTCACCCACCTTGGTGATGATTTGGTAGATGTTGCCGTAATAGACTGAACCCTCCACCGTCTCGGCTTCTTCGCTGCCGTTGTAGATGTGTGCTACTCCATCCGCATTGGTCTTGTTGTCACCATCAGTGCCAAGAATTACATCCATGTAGTCTTCGTTGGCATAGACTTGTAAACCTTCTTGTTTTGCATAGGCACTGATTTGCAGCATGTATGTACCGGCAGGCAGATTGTTGACTGTTTGATAAATACGTGCAGCGGTTGTGTTCCAAAGGTTGAGATAGAGTCCGTCAAGGACTGTGCCATCGGCAAAGTCGTTCCATGTATTCAGTCCGCAAGTGCTCCAGCCGTCATTAGTCCATCCTTCAGCACCGCTGTCGAAGCTTGGGTAGAGGACTTTGGGAGTATAATCCACTGGGTTGTCGTCGCTGGCTATGTCCTGAGGCAAGGTAAGATTGAACTCGATGTTGTAGAGTTCGTCAAGGAGAACAGTGATTTCTTCTGTGCTCTTTTGACTCCAGTCCATGTTTTGGTAGGCATCCATGTAGGTGTTGTAAGCTTCGATGGCAGCAGCTGCACTTTCTTCCTTGTATTCTTCGAAGATACTTTCAGCGGTTGCTACTTCATAAACGAGTTTCTCTTTCTGCCAGATGAAATTCTGTGCTTCTTCGAAAATAGCACCCAGATTTTCCACTTGCTCCTTTACCTCGACTGTAGCCAGGGTGTGCTGTTTCACGTTTTCCTTCTGGGCACTAACGGCATCGCCCAGAGCGTCGCCATATTTCTCATTGATGTATTCGTTGTTCAGCAATTCCTCGCCCAGCTCAATGGATGATTCCAGTTCGCTGTATGCAGCGATGTTTTGGTTGATGTTGTCGAGTGCTTCTTCCACTTTAGGGATAACGGCAAGAATCTGCTCGTCGGTGTTGGCACTTTCCACTTCCTTCATCACGTTGTTCCATGCTTCCACCAGATTTGGCTGTACGGCTACATCGCTAAAGTCGGGTGCGCTTTCTTTTAGGCTGTTCACCCAGTATTTGATGGCTTCTGTTCCGTTTCCGTAATATGTCACAGTGACATTATCGAGTGCCACCCAGTTTTCGGCAGCAGTTTCTTGACCGAAGCCGTAGGTGAGTGTGCCGTCCGTTACGTTGGTTGTGATTTCATAAGTTGCTCCTGCTGTTCCGCTGGCAACGGCCTTCTTGTCGAGGTTAGCAAATACGTAGCCCTCAGCCTTCTCTGAGAAGGCAGCGAGGCTGACCACATAGATGCCATTGGGTAGGCCCGTCAATTCTTTCTGAGCCGCTCCTTGGAGAGACGCACCCCAGATGTTGAGCGTGGTGCCTTCAAAGCCTGTCCAAGTTTCAGCAATCCAAGTTTGGGTGTTCCAAGTAGAAGCACCAATCTCATTTTCCCATTGATCGATGGCGTTGCAAGCATCTTGTTCAATCGTTTTAGGATTGTTGGGAGTGACGGAAATTTCGTAATATTTCAGCAGTTTTGCTACTGTCGCTTCGGTGGCACTTTCCAGTTCTTCCTCAGAGCTGGTGGTATTTGCATAGACGGCCTTTTCGTCAGCAAGGTCTGTTACTCCTTCCTTTTCAGCATTCTCAATAGCTTTTTTCAGTTCCATAGCAGCCTCGTATCTGTCCATCTCCATCAAATAGGCCTGATAATTTTCTTCGCTCACTAATGCCCAAGTGGTTTGGAACTGGTCGGCCATCTCTGTTGGGTCGTCAAAGATGACACCAGTTCCCGTAGCTATATTATCCTTAGCATTCATATAATCCACGTATCTGCCCACCATGTAACCTGGATAGTTGGTGCTGTTCCATGTTGCATTAGCATCAGCTGCGGTGATTTGAAAAGTGTTGTTGTGTAGATTGTTCAAATAAAATAGGCTATTGCCACGGCTTTTGCAATCCACATACACATTGCCTCCCTCATTGATAAAGAGGGAGTCAGTGTTGTTGTTCTTTGCAGATGTGACCATGATGGCATAAGTTTTTCCATCCCATTCTTGGCCTTCACTCACATGCTGTCTGAGGGTGCAGAGCAGTCCGGTGTCGCCTACACTGGCATGGGTGCCCCAGTCGTTGCCTTCGGTGAGGAACATCTGTGCTTCGGTGTTGTAGATGTAAAATTCTTGATCTACTGTCAGTGATTCATAAGTACCAGAATAGACTGGCTTTTGCCATTCGTCGGCAAGTGAGCTAAAAGTAGTAGCGATAGTTGCCAATAAGAGTAAAAACTTTCTCATAAATTTTTTAGTTAGTAGTTGTTATATTAGAAAAGTAGTATGTGCATAAATTCGTGGCAAAGGTACGACAAATAATTTTATCGTGCAACCATTTCAAGCAAATCTTTTCCTGTGAGTTTGTAACTTGCATCCGTGCCTGCCAATATGTTTTCGGCAAGGTCGCGTTTCGTCTGGTGCAGTCGGATAATTTTTTCTTCGATGGTGTTTTTGCTCACAAGGTGATAAACCGTAACGGCTTGATTCTGTCCTATTCGGTAGGCACGGTCGGTGGCTTGCTGCTCCACCGCTGGGTTCCACCACGGGTCGAGATGAAACACGTAGTTGGCTCCTGTCAGGTTCAGACCCAGTCCACCAGCTTTCAAACTGATAAGGAAAAGTTGGTTTTCGCCCTTTTGGAAAGCCTCCACCATATCCGTGCGTTGCTTCAGTGGTACGCTTCCGTCAATATAGAAATACTTCATCCCTGTTTTGTCCAGTTCTTTCCTTACTATGTCGAAGAAACTAACGAACTGGCTGAACACTAAGGCCCTGTTGCCACCTTCGATAACTCCTTGTATCAGTTCTATTAAGGTGGTGATTTTCGAACATTCCCCCGTCCACTTTGGCTCAATGAGCTGTGCGCTGCATGCAGCCTGCCGCAGTCGGGTTATTTCGGCGAGCACATGCATGTTGATGTCCAGTCCTCCCTCTTGCAACATCCGCTCCGCTTTGATGCGAATGCTTTCGTAGATGGCCAGTTCGTCGCGGTTCAGTTCCACAGGATAGTAAATCTCTGTTTTGTCGGGCAGTTCCTTGAGCACGGCATTCTTGGTGCGCCGCAGCATGAAAGGGTGTACAATGTGCTCCAACTGCGCTTGTTTCTCTTTATCTTGAAATCCCTCGATGGGTATGATGAATTTTTGCGAGAAGTGTTCGTAGTTCCCCAAAAGACCAGGATTGACAAATTGAAACAGGTTCCATAGTTCACCTAGGTGATTCTGCACGGGGGTTCCTGTCAGCATCACTCGGTTGTCGGCCTGAATCTTCATGGCTGCATCACTGGTCTTGGCTCCACGGTTCTTGATGATGTGTGCTTCGTCTAAACACGCTACGTTCCAGTGCTTTTTGGTGAGGATGTCTTGAATGCTCAACAAAATGCCGTAGGTTGTCACAATCACGTCGCCCGCTTTGGCCTCTTGTATGGTTTTAGAACGGTTGGTGGAAAAATTGAGAATCTGCACGTTCAGTGTGGGTGCGAAGCGTTCCATTTCCATTTTCCAGTTCGGAGCTACCGATGCTGGAGCCACCACAAGCGAGGGACCGTCTTCCTTCTTGAGCAAGAGGAAAGCTATGGTTTGGATGGTTTTTCCCAGACCCATGTCGTCGGCCAGCAATGCGCCAGCTCCCCATCTGTTGAGCCGTGCTATCCACAGGTAGCCGTCTTTTTGATATGGGCGCAAGGTGGTATTCAGTTCCTTTGGCACAGGTGGACTGTAGTTAGAACTGTCGAGAATCTTTTTCCGAATGTCCAAAAGCTTTGTGTCCATCTCCAATTGTAATTCTCCGTTCAGCAAATCGTAGCCCATGAGAGCAGCGCTAAAAGGTGAGATTTTGATTTTCCCCCGCTCGCGGTTTGCAATGGCATCAAGGGCTTTCAATTGCTTGCGCAGTTTGTCGCTGAGAGCCAGAAACTCTCCTTCGCCAATTTTTACAAATTTCCCTTTGCTCTTGCCCACCAGCTCTAAAAGTTCGCTAATGCTCATGCGAGTTTGTTCGTCAATGTTCACGTCTCCCTCGATGTCGAACCACTGTCCCCGCTGTTTTAACACTCCATTCCACGTGCTGGCTCCTTTGGTCAGGCTTTTGATTCTGAAAGCTTGTCCTTCTGGCCATTCGGCATAAAAGGTATCGGGATGCTCTTGGATGAGTTGCACGAGGTCGAGCATGAATTCTGGTGGATAGACACAGTCTTCAGCCTCTTCGTATCCTTCGCTGTCCCAGAATTCCTGCACTAGCCTGAGGTTCTGCTTCTCCATTTCCTGGTTGCGTTTCACCCTCACACGCCCATCTTCGTTCTCATCGATGATGATATTGTCGCCTTCGGCCAGTCGGCAAGTCTTTCGTCCTCCAGGCAGTGGGCGGACAAATATCTCCACAGTCCAGTTGCCATTCTGCTTGGGACTGATTCTGAAGCCCACGTTCCATTGCCCATCCACCATCGGGAGGGTTGACCCTCCCTCAATGAGCGATGAGTGCAGTTCCACCTTGCCGCCAATTTTCGTCAGTAGGCTGCGCAAAGTGTTTTCAGCCTCTAAAGGCAGACTGCCTAACTGTAGCAATTTGATGTAGTAGTCGCGGATCTCGTTGGGGATGTTGATGATACTGTAGTGTGTGGGGGAGTCCTCCACCACCACCATGTCGTCCTTTGCTTTGCCTAAAGGTACGTTGGACTTCACCACAAATCGGTCGCCATCGTTTTCCACAATCAGGTAGGGTTTGTCCCTGTCCACCTTCACCAGTTCGTAAGGTGATGATTTTCCCACGTAGAGGCGGCTATTTTCCACCATCTCTTCCACCACGTCTTCCAGCTGCAAGTCCCAATGGTCGCTATGGTTCAATCGCGCCAGGATGCGGCGGTCGGCATTGTCCATGTATTCAATATCGCCTCTTCTGTATCGTGTGTCATTCAGTCGTTTCCCATTTCCCCAAACGCCATTCTTTAGTCGAGTTTGCTCCCTCACTTGGATGGTGTTGGAGTTTGGTGATTCTCGTAAGTACATGATTCGGACGGTTCGGCTGTCCTCCCCTCGTGGCTTACCCTCTGCGTCGTTGAGCAAGTCTTCCAGCACCGATTCCCATTCGGCTTTGTGATAAATGTTCACCAGTGTGGACTGATTGCCAAAGCGATGGCGCAGCGACTCGCGCTCATAGTCGTAAAGTGGCAGATATTTCGACATTTCATGCTGCAACAATGCCACGTTGGGTATGCAGAGGTTGATGTCCATTTCGGCAGTAGAATAACCTAAATAATTGGCTAGTAGGAAGGATAATGAGCGGAGCAAGGGTGGGTAATGGTGTTCGACGGCCTCCTTATACATCTTCTGCAATAGTTCTTTGTGCCGTATGACGTTGACACCTATGAAGTCCTCAGCCAGTAGTCTTGCTGGCAGTTGCTCTACCACCGTTCTTGTGTCAATGTTGGCATCCAGCTCCTTCAATTTGGATTTGCAGGCAGTTACTATTTTCAGATTTTTGTCATCCAGAATCTGTTTAGTGGGACTTTCTGCTTGCTGCTCAGAATATATCTTGGATGAGTTGCTGCCATTCATGCCCTGTTGAGCGGCTGCCATGTAGGTCATCACCAAATAAAAGGTGAGCAGACCGTTTCGAAAATATCCTTTTGGACCTCCTTCCTTCTGTTGTGTTTTGAGTGCCATGTCAAACCAACGTGCGGCATCGAAGAATTTTTCCTCCGACAGGCTTCGCAAACCGCCCAGAGCATAGCCAGAGGAGATGTCGGAATAAATGCCGTTGGCAGGCATTTTCCCCGTGGCGATGTATTCGTAGAGTTCTATGCCCGCGGCCAGCCTACAGCGGGTGGCTTCTGTGATGGCTTTGTAATTGTTGATGGCGGTTAGGATGGTGGAGGGGTCTATCACCATGTCGTTCATGGTGAGATAGCTTCCGATATGCTCGAAAAAATAGACGAACGACTCTGCTTGCAGGTTGATGAATAGTGGTAGAAATTGAGGCTCGGCGGCTATGCTGTTGAACATCTCCACTTGCCCCACGCCAATCACGTTGGCACTGTTGCACTGCTGATAGCCACTTTCGACCAATTGATGTACGGCATAACGAATGAACATGTAAGTTTGTCCGCTCATGTGCTTCACTTTTTGGAATGCTAACAAGAGGTCCTTGCGACATTCGTAAAGAAACCACAGTGCAGGGACAAAGTCGTTAAGGGATATGCTGTAGCGCGGCATGTTGGTGTACCAGTCTTTGCCTTCTATATCCAAAATGCCTTTGTCGGTCAGTTCGCTGAGGGCGGCTTTGCCGTTGAAAGTGGGAAAACAATATTGCGATAGGATATAGAGTTGTTCGTCCATCCTCCTGTTTGAGCCTAATCCCACATCCGCATAGAAGCACATCAGTCGTTGTGCGTCCTCGCTTAATTGTTCATATTTCTCAAAATTCATTCTTCGTTCAATTCAGATTGGGAAAATTGTGCAAAAGTACGAATAAGTAAGGAGAATACAAAATGAAAGAGGATTTTTTTGGGATTGATTGTCTCCTAAACACGCAAAAGGTTCGAACGAGCGTCAGTTGGGCGAAGCAACGTGTCATTCCCTCCATGAGAAAGTTTGACCATCCCATTCGATGGTGAAGTCCCCTGCCTCAGAGATGTCGCCATTGGGGGGTTCTGGGTCTTCCAATTTGATGGCTGAAAGGAGAATGTTTTTGCCTTCCTCAGGCAGAGTAATGGAGTAGAAGTCATATCCTTTCAAATGTCGCTCAACCAAAGTGGGCAGTCCTGTGTCGGCCGTCATCTTACCAGTGGCAGGGTCATAGTCAAAGGTCACTAAAAGAAGGTTGTCCCAGTTGGGAGTCTCGCTACAATCCTCTACGAAGGCTGCAAACAATTTGTGGCCATCTTTGCGGTTCCAATAGCAGGTGGTAGTGCTGCGGTCGGTCTGTGTGTCCAGTATGCCTCTGATATAGCCTGAACGCAGCTCGCAGTTTATTTGGCAGCCAACCATGATAGATGGGTCGTTGATCCATTTCACGTGGGTGTGGAAATCGTTCTGCTTTGCATATTCGGGCGAATCGAGCCATTTCTTCAGTGCAAGGTTGGTCTCTGTGAACGGAAACATCTTGACAAAAGCGTGGGTAAGAGTCTTGATGTCCACTTTTTCGCCAGGCTTGCTCACTTGTATGACAGCCTCTTTCCAAGTCATGCGGATGTTGTCCACGCCACTTATGAAAGTGTCTTCGTTTTCCCCTTCCTCGTCATTGTAGGAAATCTTTTCGTTGGTCGCTTCCCCGTCTTCTTCACCATTCTGCAGAGCCTCCGCACCCTGCGTGTTTTCACTACGATTGGTCTCCAGACCGTTCGATTTCACATTATTGCAAGCAACTATCCCAAGGCCTGCAGCCATCAGCATGATGGCAAAAAAATAGCATTTCATATTATTGTGTGGTTTTGGATTATCTTGGTGCAAAGTTACACAAAATTTCTCAATATGCTACAAAACTTTGCCCTCAAATGTGGAATCTATATACATTGGGGGCATGCACCTGTGAAACGACATAGCTACATATAAATCTCAAAAAACTGCGGAAAAAAGGAAGGTCTTCCCTGCATTTACCTCCATACTGCCTTCTATATGTGTTCTTGTCCGCTCTTTTCCGAACAAGTACCGAGCAAATACCGATTAGATAGGTGGAGATGGTATAGAGTTGTTATAGAGTTGTGGAGATTGAACGATAAAGGTTCAACTATAAAAAGCCCTCTCTGTTTTCATGACAGAGAGGGTCTTTCTTCTTGCACGTATATATATGCGTAAATCTTGAAATAAGTAGAAGCGGGGTTACTTGCGAGTTACGTAAGAGCCGTCGCGAGTGTCCACCTCAATCATGTCACCTTCGTTGATGAAGAGCGGTACACGAATTTCCACTCCTGTCTCGAGTGTAGCAGGCTTAGTGGCGTTGGTTGCCGTGTTGCCGGCAAAGCCAGGCTCGGTGTAAGTGACCTGAAGCACCACCTTGACGGGAGCCTCGGCTGTGAGGATGGTGCCTGTCGATTCGTCAATCGAGGCCATCACCATCGTTTCGCCTTCCTTCAGAAAGTCGCCGCCCGTGATGACATCTTTGGAGATATTCACTTGCTCGTAGGTGTCTGTGTTCATGAATACGAGTTCCTCGCCCTCCTTATAGAGGTATTGGAACTGCTGGTGCGACACTTGCACATCGTCGAGCTTAGCCGACACAATCCATGTGCGCTCAAGCACACGGCCGTCCTCCACGTTGCGAAGTTTGGTACGCATCACGGTGTTTCCCTTGCCTGGCTTGACGTGTAAGAAATCGATTACTACATAAATCTTGCCATCGTCGAGACGGAGGCATACGTTCTTTTTGATGTCACCTGCTAAAATAGCCATAATTTGATTACAATTTTAGTATTTATAATTTACAATCATTTTCCGAAATCGGGTGCAAAGGTACGAATAAGTGAGTGAAATACCAAAAAATCTTGCAACTTTTCGAAATGATAACGCATTAGAAGAAGTCAAAATGGAAGAAAATGCAGAAAAAGACAAAAAAAGTGAGTGATTTTTAGTCTTTTCCTTGGCTGATTTCTTGAAATTCACTAATTTTGCACTCGTTTTCAGCGATACACCCTCTGGAAACCCTCAGAAATAAATAAATAAATTCATATTTAAAATACAGAAAAGAAGATGAAAAGAACATTCCAACCCCACAACAGAAAGCGGATTAACAAGCATGGTTTCCGCCTTCGTATGCAGACCGCCAATGGTCGTCGTGTTCTCTCTGCTCGTCGCAGGAAGGGACGCAAACAGCTCACTGTGTCAAGTGAACATCATGGAAAATAATAATTTTGTTTTCATAAAGTTATTTTTTTAGTGGTATAGAATTTCTGAGCAGGGGTTTCGTGAGAAACTTCTGCTTTTTCTTTGTCCTTTCCTCACTATTTGGAACGAAAGTGTCTTTTGTTACAGGATTTTTCCTTACCTTTGCACCTGTAATTAAATATTGTACACACGAAAATGTTTTTAAAGAAGTACTTTACAGGGAAGACTGGCACGAAGTTTTGGATAAACATCGTGTTGATGGTGTGTCTCATTGTGGCCGTGCCCGTAGTGACGTTTTACATGTTAGACTCCTTTACCCATCATGGCGAGAAAATCGAAGTGCCCAGTGTTGTGGGCAAGTCGGTGTATGATGCAGAATCGATGCTTACCGACCGCGGGCTTAAAGCCATGGTGGTGGATTCGATTTATGATAAATACGCTCCCAAAGGCTCTGTCCTTGACCAGTCGCCCAAAGCCGGATTTGAAGTGAAGGGCGGACGTGTCGTCTATCTGACAGTCAATCTAAAAGGTGCGCCCATGGCTCAATTGCCAGAAGTGGAAGGCTCTTTGCGTCAGACAGAAGCGCTCCTCCTGTCGTTAGGCTTTAAGTTGACTTCCAACACCTATATAATGGGTCAGCCTAAAGACTTGGTCATCGGTGTCAAACAGGGATTGCGTGACGTGCATACAGGTGAGAACATCCCTCGCGACCGCCCCTTGACGTTGATTGTGGGTGGTGGAGAGCCGGCGGATTCTATATTCATAGAAGAGCCGGAAGATTCGCTTTACGGTGAAGAAAACATGGGCAGTGGGGACGACTTTGACATTGAGCTTTGAAATGAATGCAGACGAATCGAAAATGAATAGCTTGCAATTGCAGGACGATGAACTTGAGGACGAAGAGACATCGCAGCTCTACGAGCATTACCGTGTGGTGGCCGACAAGAACCAGAAGCTCCTGAGAGTGGATAAGTTCTTGCTCGACCATTTGAGCAACACCTCGCGCAACCGGGTTCAGAAGGCTGCTGATGCAGGTTTCATCATGGCTAACGGAAGGCCTGTGAAGCGGTCGTACAAAGTGAAACCTGACGATGTGATTCAGGTGATGCTCGACCGCCCTCACTACGAAAACAAGATTTCACCAGAGGACATACCCTTAGATATTGTTTATGAGGATGCCGATCTCATGGTCATTAATAAGCCCGCCGGCATGGTGGTCCATCCAGGTTTTGGCAATTGGAACGGCACCATGCTGAATGCTATTGCCTGGCATTTGAAGGACAAGCCTCAGTATGACATCAACGATCCGGAAATAGGATTGGTGCACCGTATTGACAAGGACACCAGCGGGTTGCTTGTGGTGGCTAAAACTGCCACGGCAAAGACGAGTTTGGGATTACAGTTTTTCAATAAAACCACCCAGCGCGAGTACAATGCGCTGGTGTGGGGCAATTTTACTGAAAACGAGGGCCGCATAGAAGGCAATATAGGCCGTGATCCGAAGGACAGGATGCGCATGACTATCTTCGCCCCTGATTCGGGTGTGGGGAAAAGTGCAGTGACTCACTACGAAGTGCTCGAACGCTACGGTTACACTACGTTGGTCAAGTGTGTGCTGGAAACGGGGCGTACCCATCAAATTCGTGCTCACATGCGTCACATCGGGCATCCGCTCTTTTGCGACGAGCGTTATGGGGGTGACCAAGTGCTGAAGGGACAGAACACAGCCAAATATCGACAGTTTATCGACAATTGTTTCCATCTCTGTCCTCGCCAAGCTCTCCATGCCAAAACCTTAGGTTTTGTTCATCCTTCGACTGGTCAGATGATGATGTTCGACTCTCACCTGCCTGCCGACTTCACAGCTCTCTTGAATAAATGGAGAAAAATGGAAGAATTAAAGAATTAGATTTTTAGGTTGTCAGCAACAATCGAAAATGAATTAAAAGATATAGAAAAAATGAAAAAGGTTATTGCAATCGTGGCCGGAGGTGATAGTTCCGAACACGATGTGTCGCTGAGAAGTGCGGCTGGAATAAATTCGTGGATTGATAAAGAAAAGTATGATGTGTACATCGTGGAAGTGAGTCACGAAGGGTGGTTTGCTCATCTTGCCGATGGCTGCAAGTCGCCAGTGTATCGTCACAACTTTTCTTTCAAGGACGGATGGGGTAGGGACATCAAGCCCGATTATGCCTACATTACCATTCATGGCACTCCTGGTGAGGATGGCATACTGCAGGGGTACTTCGACCTGCTGAGCATCCCCTATTCGACCAGTAGTGTCTTGGTCGAATCGATGACCTACAACAAATTTGCTCTCAATCAATTCTTGAGAGCTTTCGGTGTGAAAGTGGCTGAAGACGTGCTGGTACGCCAAGGACAGACGGTGGATGCCGCTCAGCTTGTGGACAAGGTGGGGCTGCCTTGTTTTGTCAAACCAAACGGTGGTGGCTCCAGCTTTGGTGTAACTCACTGCAAGACGCTGGAAGCCCTCCTCCCTGCCATCGAAAAGGCTATGGAAGAGTGTCCGGAAGTGTTAGTGGAGAGCGAAATGAAGGGAGTGGAAATCAGCAACGGTGCTTACCGCACCAAGGAGGGAGGCATGCATGTGTTGCCTATTACTGAAGTTGTGCCCAAGACCGACTTTTTCGACTATGATGCCAAATACAACGGGTTGGTGGAGGAAATCACTCCTGCCCGTCTGTCCAAAGATACCACCAAGCGTGTGCAGAGTCTTACAGCAGCCATCTACGACATTCTTGGTGCATCGGGCATCATTCGTATTGACTATATCATTTCGAAGAACGCAGCTGGTGATGATGTGATTAACATGTTGGAGATTAACACAACACCGGGCATGACTCCCACCAGCTTTATTCCCCAGCAAGTGCATGCCGAGGGCAATGATATGAAAGATGTATTGAACGAAATTATTGCTGATAAACTATGCAACTAAGTGATTTTGACGATATTCGTCCATTTTCGGAAGGAGAGATGAAGGCGGCTTTTGAAAGTATGCTGTCCGACCGACAATTCGACAAGATTCTCCAAGGACTCATTCCCCTGCCTAAGGGACTGCGCAATTGTTTGCTCAGATTGTTCTTTGTGGGGATCAAGACTCCGCTCGACTTCCAGAAGCGATTCATGAAACCGTTGGTCTATTATGTTTTCCACAAGGCCACAACAGGGCACTCTTGTGTCTTTCCCAATTCGCTCGACCGTAAGGGGAACTACACCTTTATGTCCAACCATCGTGATATTGTGCTCGATTCGGCTTTCCTCGATACCCTGCTGTTGAAGGATGGCTTTTCCACAACGGCTGAAATAGCTATTGGCGACAATCTGCTCATATATCCCTGGATTAAGACCTTGGTAAGGATGAACAAATCATTCACGGTCAACCGTGGGCTCACTCCCAAGGAAATGCTTAAATCGTCCATCCACATGAGCCAATACATGCATTTCGCTATCAACGAGAAGCACGAGAACATCTGGATTGCACAACGTGAGGGTCGTGCAAAGGATTCAGACGACCGCACTCAAGAGTCAGTGCTGAAAATGCTCAGCATGGGTGGACCCACTCCTGGTCGCACTACTGCCGAAATCATTGAGAACCTACGGCACATGAATATTGTTCCGTTGGCCATTTCCTACGAGTATGATCCATGCGACTATCTGAAAGCCAAAGAGTTTCAGTGCAAACGTGATGTGCCAGGCTGGAAAAAGGCCAAACATGATGATTTGGAGAACATGAAGATTGGCATTTGGGGAAAGAAGGGGCATGTGCATTATCAAGCAGCTGACTGCATCAACAATTGGCTTGACATGTTCGACCCTGAAAAGATTGAAAAGAGCGACATCTTCCGCATGGTGGCTGAACATATTGACCATGAGATTCATAAGAACTACCGAATTTATGACATCAATCGCGATGCTCTTGCTGGACGGAAGAACGAATATATCGAGTCGCGTGTCTGCATGGTGGATGTACAGAACCCAGATGTGCCTTTTTTGCGTGAGAAAATCACTGCCATGTATGCTAATCCGCTACGTAATTATGAAGCTGCAACTCAATAGATATTTCGCTTGTTTACTGTTCGGCCTGTTGTGTCTGTTGGCTTGCACGGAAATGGATAAGGATGGAGATACCTACATTCCCGATTTAGTCAGCAATATGGCTATGGTGTCGGTAAATACAGAGGGCTTAGTGACCACACTGGCTTTGGATGATGGCTCTATTTATGATGTTCGTAGCCAGAAACTGACCACAGAAAGCTGCGACACCGTAGTGCGCTGTATGGTGACTTATGTGCCGAATGAAAGTAAAGCCGAAGTGTACAGCTTGGGCAATGTGTTCTGTACTCAGCCGCTGCCTGCATCTGCCTTCAGTCTAATAGCAGATGGAAGCAATATTGACCTGCCTCGCGACCCGATGAAGGTGGTGAGTGTATGGCGCAGTGGAGGTTATGTGAACCTGCATCTTGGTGTGCTGACCACAGGTAAGGGTATGCATAAGTATGCTTTTTGTGAGGACAGCCTGGGTCACTATTCCTTACTTCACCTGCGTCCAGCGGACGATGCTGAGTCATACACCATGCACGTTTATTTCTCCATGCCAGTGCCCGAAGGGGTTGACTCGCTGAGTTTTTCTGTCTATACTTACGATGGGGTTTATACAAGAACTTTATGAAGCAAGACTTCTATGTTTATTTATCCATGACCAATAAAACAAAACAAATATGACCAGAGCAATTATTACTGTAGTTGGCAAAGATACAGTGGGTATCATAGCCAGAGTCTGCACCTATTTGGCAGACAATCAAATCAATATCCTCGACATTTCCCAAACCATTGTACAGGAGTTCTTCAACATGATGATGATTGTGGACCTGACGAAGTCGGTGAAGGCTTTTAATGAGTTGAGCGACGAACTGACAAAGATTGGTAATGACACGGGTGTGCAGGTGAAATGCCAGTTAGAGGACATTTTCGACAAGATGCACCGAATTTGAGAATTCAAAAATAGAAAATGCGATGATAAATTTGCAAGAGGTGATTGAGACGAACAAGATGATTGAGCAGGAGAATCTTGATGTCCGAACCATAACGATGGGTATTAGTCTTCTAGATTGTGCCGACAAGGACCTGACTGTCACTTGTGAGAAGATTTACCAAAAGATAACGACTTTGGCGCAGGAATTGGTGCAGACAGGTGCAGACATCTCGAAAGAGTTTGGTATTCCCATTGTCAACAAGCGCATCAGTATCACCCCCATTTCTTTGGTGGGAAGTGCTTGTTGTCGCATTCCAGGCGACTATGTGCAGATAGCTAAAACTCTGGACAAGGCGGCCAAAGAGGTGGGTGTGAATTTCTTGGGAGGCTATTCAGCCATTGTGTCGAAAGGTATGACCAAGAGTGATGAATTGCTCATCCGCTCCATTCCGATGGCTATGGCATGCACCGAGCGCATTTGTTCCAGTATCAATGTCGGCTCGACAAAAACGGGTATCAATATGGATGCTGTACGTCTGATGGGCGACATCATTAAGCAGACGGCAGAGGAGACGAAAGAGTTTGATTCTTTGGGCTGTGCCAAATTGGTAGTGCTCTGTAATGCTCCCGATGATAACCCCTTTATGGCGGGTGCTTTTCATGGTGTGAGCGAGGCCGATGCTATTATCAATGTGGGTGTAAGCGGTCCTGGTGTTGTGAAATATGCGTTGGAGCAGATAGACAAAGGATGGAAGACTACATGCAATGGTCTGGGAATAATTGGAAAGGGAACGGATGGCTTGGCCAATTTTGAGGTGCTCTGTGAGACCATCAAGAGGACTGCTTTCAAAATTACTCGTGTTGGACAGCTTGTTGCACAAGAAGCCAGTCGCCGTCTGGGGGTTCCGTTTGGCATCATCGACCTCAGTTTGGCTCCAACCCCTGCCATAGGCGATTCAGTGGCCGACATTCTTAAGTGCATTGGTGTGGAGCATCCTGGCGCACCTGGCACAACGGCTGCGTTGGCTTTGCTGAATGACCAAGTGAAGAAGGGTGGGGTGATGGCCTCGTCATACGTGGGCGGTCTTTCAGGTGCTTTCATCCCTGTGTCTGAAGATCAGGGCATGATTGATGCAGTGGAGGCAGGAGCCTTGTCCATCGAGAAATTGGAAGCCATGACTTGTGTCTGCTCTGTAGGTCTCGACATGATTGCCATTCCGGGCGATACCCCTGCCACTACCATTGCAGGCATCATTGCCGATGAAAGTGCAATAGGCATGGTAAATCAGAAAACGACAGCTGTGCGCATCATTCCAGTGGTTGGTAAGACGGTGGGCGACACGGTGGAATTTGGTGGTCTTCTTGGCTATGCGCCCATCATGCCTGTCAATAGATTCTCCAGCCAACGATTTGTCGATCGGGGAGGTCGCATTCCTGCACCCATTCATAGTTTTAAGAATTGATTGCAGGTTAAAGTGTGGTAGTATTGCCAATTACTGCTTTCTCTGATTATAAATAAAAATGCTGGCAGCAAATCATTTCTGCCAGCATTTTTATTGCCATAAATCAAGTTCACTTTTCTTCCTGCTCATCCTCGGCTGGTGCTTGGTCAATCAGATCGAGGAACTGGTCGAGTTTAGGAGTGATGATGATTTGTGTACGGCGGTTCTTGGCACGCCCATCGGCCGTTTCGTTGTCAGCCACGGGGTTGTACTCACCTCGGCCTCCTGCGGTCAGACGGCTTGGGTTGACACCATACTTGTTCTGCAGTTCCTGCACTACGCTGGAAGCACGTAGGGCAGAAAGATCCCAGTTGTTGCGGATGTTCGTCTTTGCGATGGGGACATTGTCAGTGTTCCCTTCGATGAGCACCTCGTAGTCTTTGTAGTCGGTGATGATTTTCGCAATCTTCGAGAGGGTCTCTGCTGCTTTGGGGCTAATCTCGTAAGAGCCTGACTGGTAGAGCATGTTGTCGTTGAGTGAGATATAAACCACACCCTTGAGTACCTGCACGTCCACATCTTTCAGTTCTTCCTTAGAGAGTGACTTGGTCAGTTTGTTGGTCAGAGCCATGTTGAGCGAGTCGCTCTTGGTCTTGGCATCCACCAGCTGCTTGATGTACTTATTGCTGGCATTGATTTCGTCCACCAGCTTTGAGATGTTGGCTCCACCTTGGTTGATGCTCTCGCTGAGTGCTTTTTGCAATTCCTTGTTGGCGGCCTGCATGCCTTTAAGACCATTCTGGGCATCCTTCAGTCGGTCGTTCAAGTTAGCCACGTTGGTTTGAGCTTCTTTCAGCTCCAAGGACTGGTTTGAAAATTTCTCTTGAAGTGCTTTGTAGTCATCTCTACATTGTGCGAGCTCTTTTTTGCTGGCACAACTTGTGGCAAGCAGTGCAGTTACCACAAGTGCGGCGGTGAATGCTTTCATGTGTGTTCCTTTCTTTACGTTTTGATTATTTCTTTATTTTATATATATAGAATGTACGCGCGGGAACAGTGATGCTCTGCGATGGTGCCGTGACAGAGATGGATGTCGTCTTGGGGACAATCTTCGTGGGGTTCTCAATGGTATTCTCTGCATTGAGGTCATCGCTATGGAAGGTGATGAGTTGGGCTGCATGGTCTCCTTTCATGCCTTTCAGGTTGAGGGTGACAGGTTGAGCCTTGTCACCTGTGTTGACAACCTTTACGATGACTTCGTTGGTATTCTTGTCAAAGACTGCCGATGCGAACAATCCATCCTGGTCGGCGTTCCCTGCAACGGGCTTGCCGTTCATGGTGAGTGTAAGCATATTAGTGCCCTTGTTGTACGAGTAAAGCTGCTGCACATAGTAAGAGCATGAGTTGAATTTGTTGAGGTTGTCGTACCAGATGGCATCGGGACGCCACTGCCAACCTTCCACATGTGCGAAGAGGGGAGCGTAAGTGGCCATTTCCACTACGTCAGCATTGCGTTCAAGGTCGGTCATGAAGGCTGCCTCCATGAGGGCGGCGTTGAAGTGGTTCCACTTCTTTCCACGTCCGTGGCATGCATATTCGCCAGCAAACACCTTGGGAGCACCTTTGCCGCGCTTGTAATTGTCATAACGGTTTCCAGACTTGAGAAACCACTCTTCGTTGCGGTAGAAGTGTTCATCATAAAGGTCAACCTTCAGCTCTTCCATTTTGGGCTGGAGCATGTCAAATTTCTCTCCTTCGGAGTCGGGACCTGTAGTGCCAATGTACTTAATTTCTGGATGTGCTTTACGAACAGCATCGAGGAAAATTTTCAGACGTTTCGTGAAAACAGGATTATCTTTGTAGTCCCATTGTTCGTTGCCGATGCCTACGTATTTGAGGTTGAATGGCTCAGGATGTCCCATGTCGGCACGGAGTTTTGCCCATTGATTCTTGGCAGGGTCGCCATTGGCAAATTCAATGAGGTCAATCACATCGTCGATGTAAGGCTGCAGCTGGTCGATGGGAACGTGTACTTCATCCTCTTTTTTCCCGCGGGTGATGTCGTTTTGGAATTGACAGGAGAGTCCAACGCTGAGCACAGGAAGAGGTTCTGCTCCTATCTCTTCAGAAAGTTGGAAAAATTCAAAGAATCCCAATCCGTAGCTCTGGTAATAGTCAGGGAAGTAGCGATGGGTGAAGGTGTAGTGCCAACGGTTTTCATTCAAAGGGCGGTTCTCTACAGGGCCGACGGAGTTCTTCCATTGATAACGGGTGGCGAGGTCTGTACCTTCCACAATGCAACCGCCAGGGAAGCGGAAGATGCCTGGCTTCAGTTGCTCCAACGACTCTGCCAGATCCTTGCGCATACCATTTTCGTGTCCTTTGTAAGTATCAACGGGGAAAAGACTCACGTGTTCCACGTCGGTGGTTACCTTGCTGTCGCCCCACACGCGGAGATGTGCTTTGTCAAAGGTCTTCGTGGGTTTGATGATGGCGGTGTATTTTTTCCATTCCTTTCCGCTTACTTCCACGCCTACATTGCCAAGTTTCTGGTCATCTTCCATCGTGGCATTATCAACGAGGTCGATCCAAATCTTGCTGGTGCCACCATCTGGCACGCGAGCCCATACGGAGAAGCGGTATTCGGCACCCCCTTTCACCCCCATGCCAAAGAAACCACGGTTCTCAATCATGGTGTACTTGTCGGTATGACCAGAAGGAGCCAAACGCACATAGTGTGGATTCTTGTTGAAAGGACCATCATCTTTCAGAGTCACCTTTCCGGAAATATCCCATCCTGCGAAATGGTTAGGAAATTCAAAAGAGCGGTTGATAACTAATTCGCCGTACAGACCTCCGTCGGCTGCATAGTTGATGTCTTCAAAAAAGATACCGTACATGGTCGAAGGAATGGCTCCACCTACTTTAGAGGTGTTCACATCGAAAGTGTGTGTTTGTGCCGTCATGCCAGTTGCCACAGCAAGGGCTGCAAACAATGAACTGATTTTTTTCATAAGTTAGCAATATAGGTTTTTGTGAATAAATGAAAGTTATTTGTGTGCAAAGGTAATGAAAAAGTATGAAGTAAGAAAATAAAACGGTATATATTTTTCAGTTTTGGATAAATCATAGAATGGGACACTGGAGGTATTGACAGAAAATATCAGTAGCATGTTTCTTTTGTTTGTCAGACAGAGGAGGAATACCTTCAAGAGGGTAGGGAATGCCAAGTTCTTTGTATTTGTATGTGCCGAGTGTGTGGTAGGGTAACAGTTCCACACATTCAACATTGTCGTAGCGCTGAAGTTCTTTCGCCAAAAGCGTGAGGTGCTGGTCATCGTCTGTGTAGTGGGGCACAATCACATGGCGAATCCATGTGGGTTTGTGGATTTGTTGTAAATAGTCGAGCATAGCTTGATTGTTGGAGCGGGTGTGTCCTGTATAAGAGGGGTGGAGGTCGTCATCGAGTGTCTTGATGTCAAGAAGAACCAGATCGGTGTATTGTAGCACTTGTTTGACTTTTTCGTTGAAAATAGCTCCGCTGGTGTCAAGTGCTGTGTGGAATCCTGCTTGTTGGCATAATTGGAAAAACTCAAGAAGAAATTCTGTTTGCATGAGTGGTTCGCCTCCCGAACAGGTCACTCCTCCCTTCTTGATGAAGGGCTTGTACCGTTTCACCTCCTCCAAAAGTTCCTTAGGTGTCATCTCGAATGGTACAGGGCGTTGAAAATCCCATGTGTCAGGGTTATGGCAGAAAGCGCAACGCATAGGACAGCCCTGAAAAAAGGCTACGAACCTAATTCCAGGGCCATCGACTGTGCCGAAGGACTCGATGCTGTGCAGATGTCCCTTCACCATATCTTTTGTCCTTCCTCCATTTTTTATAACGAATGGTTGATGGTGCGTGAAAGGACATCCAACTGTTGTTCGCGGGTCAATTTCACGAAGTTGACGGCATAGCCGCTCACGCGGATGGTCAGTTGTGGGTATTTTTCAGGATGCTCCATTGCATCAACCAAAAGCTCGCGGTCGAAAACATTCACATTTAAGTGATGACCTCCGTCGGGCGTGAAATATCCGTCCATGAGGTTGACAAGGTTGTCAATTTGCGTTTCATTCTGTTTGCCCAAGGTGGCAGGCGAGATGGCGAAGGTGTAAGAAATGCCATCGTGGCTATGTTGGAAAGGTAGTTTGGCGACAGAAGATAGTGCTGCCACGGCTCCTTTCACGTCTCGTCCATTCATCGGGTTGGCACCTGGAGCGAAAGGCACGCCTTTGGGGCGTCCGTCGGGGGTGGCCCCCGTGTGCTTTCCATACACTACGTTAGAGGTGATGGTCAATAAGGACTGTGTGGGGATGGCGTGCCGGTACGTTTCGTGCTGACGCAAGTATTCCATGAACTTTTCCGTGACCATAAGGGCTATTTTGTCCGTGCGCTCGTCATTGTTTCCAAAAGGTAAGGAAGGAGTTCCTTCTTGCTTGAAGCCTACTGCGATGCCTTGCTCATCGCGGATGACTCGCACTTTGCCGTATTTCACTGCAGCCAAAGAGTCTGTCACGATGGAGAGACCGGCAATACCTGTTGCACGTGTGCGGATGACATCACCGTCAATCAGTGCCATCTGGTATGCTTCATAGTCATATTTGTCATGCATGTAGTGGATAATCTTTAAGGCATTGACATAGGTTTTTGCCAACCACCGCATCATGTTCTCAAACTTGTACATCAGTTCGTTGTAGTCGAGGTAGTCGCTTGTGATGGGGGCAAAATCGGGTCCAACTTGTTCACCTGTCATTTCGTCACGGCCACCATTGATGGCATAGAGAAGACACTTAGCCAAATTGGCGCGAGCACCGAAGAACTGCATCTGCTTACCAATCTTCATGGGGCTCACGCAGCAAGCAATGCCATAGTCATCTCCATAATCCGGACGCATCAGGTCGTCATTCTCATATTGGATGGCTGAAGTCTTGATGGACATCTTTGCGCAATAGCGTTTCCAGTTTTCAGGCAGATTCTGTGCCCAAAGTACGGTCAGGTTAGGCTCTGGTGCAGGACCCAGGTTTTCCAGCGTATGGAGGAAACGATAAGAGGTTTTTGTCACCATTGTCCTTCCGTCCACTCCCATACCGCCAATGGACTCTGTCACCCATACAGGGTCGCCAGAGAAGAGGTCATTATATTCAGGGGTTCGAAGGAAACGAACAATGCGCAGTTTAATAATCATTTGGTCAATCAGCTCCTGTGCTTCCTCTTCCGTGAGTTTCCCTTCGCGAATGTCGCGTTCAATGAATATGTCAAGGAAGGTGGAAACACGTCCGATAGACATCGCTGCTCCGTCTTGATCTTTCACCGCTCCTAAATACCCAAAATAGACATACTGCACTGCTTCACGTGCATTCTGGGCGGGGCGGGTCACGTCGAAACCATAGTTGGCACACATCTTCACGAAACTCTTCAGGGCTGCAATCTGTTCCGAAGTCTCTTCCCGTTGCTGAATACACTCCTCTGTCATTTCCTGAATGTCCAGACGTTCAAGGAAACGCTTGCGCTCCTCAATGAGGTTGTCCACACCATAGAGGGCAATGCGGCGGTAGTCGCCGATGATGCGTCCTCGTCCGTAGGCATCGGGAAGTCCTGTGATGATGTGGGCGTGGCGTGCATTGCGGATGTCCTTATTGTAGGCAGAAAACACTCCCTCATTATGGGTCTTGCGATATTTCGTGTAGATTTCCTTGGTCATGGGGTCGAGTTGGTAACCGTAGGCATTCAGTGCATTTTCCACCATGCGGATTCCTCCCTTGGGGAAAATGCCTCGCTTGAGCGGAGCGTCGGTCTGAAGTCCGACGATGACTTCGTTCTCTTTGTCAATATAGCCTGCTCCATAGGTGTCGATTGCCTGAGGTAATTTCTGCTCTGCATCATAGACTCCTTTTTCACGTTCAACTTTGAACATCTCAGTGAGTTTCTCCCATAAAGTAGTGGTTCGGGCTGTCGGTCCTACAAGAAAAGACTCGTCACCTGTGTAAGGGACATAATTGTGTTGGATGAAGTCACGGACGTTGATTTCACGTTTCCACATGTAACCTTCGTAACCTTCAATTTGGTTTGTTAATTTCATAGGTGAATCAATGCATTTATAGTAGATGAATATACGATACTTGTGAAAAACGATGCAAAGTTACTACAAATTCGTGGGATAAGAAGAAAAAAATAGTACTTTAAAGTGGTGAAAATGATTTTTTCTTTGTCCTATGAAAATAAAGTGGTAACTTTGTCGCTACTATCTATCTAATTTAACTTGCTAACTACGTATATGACAAACATGAATTTCTTTGCCGTTGACCTGGGTGCCACAAGTGGGCGAACCATTCTGGGGTCGATTGTCGATGGTAAACTGGAACAACGTGAGTTGACCCGTTTTCCAAACAATATTATTGAGGTGGGTGGCCATTTCTTTTGGGATATTTATGCACTTTACAATGAAATAATCCGTGGATTGAAGGTGGTGGCCGATGAGAAAGTGGAGATTGCTTCCATCGGTATTGACACCTGGGGGTGTGACTTTGTATTTGTGGGGAAGGACGGTGGAGTTCTCCGCAACCCTTATTGCTATCGCGACCCTCATACGGATGGTGCGATGGAAGAATATTTCAAACTGGTGTCTAAGGAGAAAGTGTACGAAAAGACAGGTATTCAGTTCATGCAGTTTAACTCGCTCTTTCAATTGTCCACCCTTCGTCGTAACCATGATTCGGCGATGGAAGGAGCTGAGAAAATCCTCTTTATCCCCGATGCTTTGATGTATATGCTGACCGGTGAGGCTGTGTGCGAATATACGGTACTTTCCACCAGTCAGATGCTGAATCCCCGCACCAAGCGGATTGACTCAGATTTGATTGCTCCCATTGGATTGGAGGAGAGTCAGTTTGGACGGTATGTGAATCCGAGTGAGCAAGTGGGGACACTGACCCCCGAAGTGCAAAAGATGACGGGTTTGGGTGCTGTGCCAGTAGTGGCTGTGGCAGGTCATGACACGGGTGCTGCGGTAGCTGCAGTGCCAGCAATGAACGAACGCTTTGCCTATTTGAGCTGTGGCACCTGGTCGCTTTTGGGAATTGAAACCAAGGATGCTATCATCAATGACAAGAGTTTCGAGTATAACTTCACGAACGAAGGGGGTATTGAAGGAACCACTCGCTTTTTGAAGAATATTTGTGGCATGTGGCTCTTGGAGCGTAGCCGTAAAGAGTTCAAAAACGCTCCAGCCAATGTGAACGACTTGAACAAGAGCGCAATGGAGGCACCGGCTTTCCGGAGTTTCATCTTCCCCGATGCATCAGATTTCGCCAATCCGGCAAGCATGATTGATGCGATTCGGACTTATTGCAAAACAACGGGGCAGCCAGTTCCTGAGACGCATCAGGAGATAGCTCGTTGCATCTTTGAAAGTTTGGCCATGCGCTACCGTCAGGTGTTAGGCTATCTGAAAGAACTGGCCCCTTTCCCCATCGAGAAACTTCACGTCATAGGGGGTGGTACCTACAACCAGTACCTGATGCAATTTGCTGCCAACAGCATCGGGCTTCCTGTGCTCACTGGCCCTGTAGAAGGCACAGCCATCGGCAACATCATGCTACAAGCCAAAGCCGCAGGAGTGGTGAAGGATATGTTTGAAATGCGTTCCATCATAGCCGAAAGTATTGAAATGAAGACTTACGAGCCTGCTGATACTGAGGCTTGGGATGCGGCTTACGAACGTTATCTTGCTGTGACAAATACAAAATAGTCCTTTTGTCTCTTTGACGAAATGGAAAGCCTATTGATAAGAATAATTAACCATTTAATTAAAGCAAAATATTACAATTATGAGCAAACCATTAGTAGAAACTAAAGCGCGAGTAGGCGTCTTCTCTATCGCCCTGCAAGCTTATCTTCCACAGTTTCCTCAGCTTGTTCCTGAGTTTGAGGCACAGTACGAAGCTTTCAAAAAAACATTACCCAATACCATCGACATGATAGATGGGGGGATGGTGACGACCAAGGAACAGTCAATGGCAGCAGGTGATAAGTTCCGTGCAGCAGATGTTGACTTGGTCATTTTGCAAATGCTCACCTACTGCACATCTTATAATATGTTACCCGCAGTTCGCGATTTGGATGTACCAGTCGTAATTGTGAATGTACAAAAGAAACTGGCTCCAGACTATGCAAAGACCGACATTCCCACTTGGTTGGGCGAACTTTATGCTTGCGGAGCTATTGGCGAGATGGTCGCTGATTTGAACCGTGCAGGAAAACGTTCCGCTGTCATTACAGGTGTAGTAGAAGGGGGCGATCCTGAAGTACAGGCTGAAATAGAGGATTGGTGTCGTGCAGCTCAAGTGCGCCGTCGCTTCCGCGACACAAACATCGCTCAGATTGGGCGTCCCTATCCTGGCATGATGGACCTCTACATTGACGAGACCAACCTCTACCATCGCATGTTTGTCTATACAAAACAATTCGATTGGGAAAAGATGTGGGCGATTGCTGACAACGTCAACGATGAGGCCGCCATACGTGCCAAGGCTCAGGATATTCTCGATACGTTCGACATCGAAGGAGGTGGCACCATCGAGAAGGTATGGGATATGGCAAAATATGTGGTTGCTTTCGAACAGTGGGTGAAAGATGAACAACTCGGCATGATTGCTTCTCATTATGATGGTTTCGCTCAAGGCATTGCTGGCAAGCTGGATTCTATGCTCATCCCTGCATTCTCCATGCTCATCAAGCAACATACAGCTTGTGCTGTGGAGGGTGACATGAAAGTGGCGATGGCTATGTCTATTCTGAAAACCATTTCGGGCACAGGTACGCTTGCTGAAATGTACAGCATCGACTTCCCCAAAGACATCTGCATCATCGGTCACTCAGGTTCAGGCGACTTCGATATCTCTCAAGCCCATAAACCCACTATGAAGATTGTCCCCGTGTTCCACGGAAAGAGTGGTGGCGGCTACCTCACACAGTTCTATCCTCCCACAGGTCCTGTCACTTATCTTGCCATCACGCAAGACAAAAATGGTGTGTTCAAGTTTGTGGTGGCCGAAGGTGTCAACGAAGACGGACCCATCTTTATGTTTGGTGACACTAACATGCGCACCAAGTTCTCGCTCAGTTGTCGTGAGTTTGTCAACAAATGGAGCGAAGCAGGCCCCACCCACCACATGGCCGCAGCTGTGGGTCACCATATCGACACCATCTTGAAGGTGGCCAAGATTTTCAATATTGAGTGTGATGTGGTTTGTCGCTGATGTAGTCGAGCAACCTGTTATTTCGACATGAAGTTATTACTTTATTGCAAAATTTGATGTGACAAAATTATGGCAAATTCAGGTTCTTTGAAGAGCACCTTGGCGGTGTCTCTCAACAACTATCTCGATGCCGGAGCCATTGTAGCAGGTGCCAGTGGCCTGACCCTTTGGCAGAACTACCTTGGCTTGAGCGAAGTTCATCTTGGCTGGCTCAATTTCATTAGTGCCAACTGTTTGGGCGCTGCCATTGGTGCCATCATCGGTGGTTTCTTGGCCGACAAGTATGGGCGTAAGTTCATCTTCACTTACAACCTGTTGGTTTATATGCTTGGCGTGCTGCTTATCATGTGCTCTACCAATTTCCCGTTGCTGTTGGCAGGTTTTCTCTGTACGGGCATCTCAGTCGGTGTAGGAGTGCCAGCCTCTTGGACTTACATATCTGAAAGTTCTGAAATCAACAATCGTGGTCGCAACATCTGTATCTCTCAAATGTCGTGGGGCATTGGCCCTATGTGCATCTTGCTTTTGGGCATGTTCTTTGCTCCAGGTGGCTATTTGTTTGGTTGGGTAGAATCGCTGGCATACGCCATTGGCGGTGAGGATTTGACAATTGATGCCGTCAACGTGTTCAGTTCTCGTGTGGTATTCTTTTCCCTCTTTGTGGTGGCTTTCATAGCTTGGAACTTGCAGCGTGGCTTGCAGGAGAGTGCTGAGTTTACAGCCCAGAAGGAGACGAGTAAGAGAGCTGGTCTGATTGACAACATCAAGGTGTTGTTTCAGAACAAGATTGCTGTTCAAACTGTCATCTTCTTAGCCACCATCTACCTCACTTGGAACCTTGTGGCATCGGTGATGGGCTTCTTCCAGCCTCACATTTATGAGTCGGCGGGTGGTATGAGCAACAAGGATGCCAACATGCTCAGCTGCATCAGCTGGGTGGTAGTGGTGGTCACCACTTTTCTCATATCCTATTTCGTTGACAAAGTGGCACACCGCATCTTTTATGTGTTTGGCCTTTTGTGTGCTCTGAGTGCTTGGTTCATCATTGTGGGCATTGGTGTCAACAACCTTGTTTGGCTTTGGGTGTTCACCATCCTCTGGGGCATCAACAATGGCTGTTCCGTACAGGTGTTCTATGCCCTGTGGGGGTCGGAGCTTTTCCCGGCCAAATTCCGTGCTGGAGCGCAAGGCCTCATGTTCTTTATCGTGCGTGGTCTCTCAGCAGTTTGGGGACTTGTATTCACCTACATCTATGGCGAGAATGGTGAAGGTTTCACAGTGGCGGCTTATTGCATGATAGCCCTGCTGCTCATCTCTCTGATTGTAGGTGTCATTGGTGCTCCCAACACACGTGGGAAAGCGCTTGACCAAATCACGAAGGAAAGATATGGCAATAATTATTAAAAAAATCACAAATAAATAAAAATCAGAAATGAAGAGCATATTAGACGGACGTCCAGGCCTCAAGGCTGTTGTTAATCAAATAGCTGAGGTGACAGGCTATTTATGGCAGAAGGGCTGGGCCGAAAGAAATGGTGGCAACATTACGGTGAATGTTACTGAGTTTATGGACGATGAGTGCAAAGCTTTGCCAGCCATAGCACCTATCAAGCAGATTGGTATGGTGCTTCCTCAATTAAAGGGTAAATATTTCTACTGCAAAGGTACGGGTAAGCGTATGCGTGATTTGGCGCGCTGGCCCATGCAAAATGGATCAATCGTTCGCATTTGTGATGATTGTGCCAGTTACGAGATTATTGCAGACGAACCGGTGGTGCCCACATCCGAACTGCCCACTCACCTTGCTTTGCAAAATTATCTTTTGGAAACAGGTTCCTGCTACAAGGCAACCCTTCATACGCACCCCATCGAGTTGGTGGCCATGAGCCACATCCAGCGTTTCTTGAAAGGTGACGAGATGACCCGTGTGCTTTGGAGCATGATTCCCGAAACCTTGGCTTTTGCACCACTCGGCATAGGCATAGTGCCATATGGCCTTCCATCATCTGTTGAGCTGGCTGAAGCAACGCTTGAGAAAATCAAGAATCACGATGTGGTGTTATGGGAGAAGCATGGTACGGTGGCCGTAGGTCAGGACATTATGGATGCCTTTGATCAAACAGATGTACTCTGCAAAGCTGCCAACATCTACATGTGTGCCCGTAGCATGGGCAGTGAACCTGATGGCATGACGGAAGCTGCGATGAAAGAAGTGCAAGATGTGTTTCATCTGCCCAAGCAGAGACCTTGCTAAGCAATTTATTCTTTATGAAGTAAGCAGTTCATCTGAAAAGGTGGTTTTTGAGATAAAAAACGGAGGGAGCTGTGATTGCAAAAACAAATGCAATCCCAGCTCCCTGATTGTGATGTGCCAGCACAAACCAGCAACTTTAACCCTTTAATTTTTAACCAATCAATTATCCTCTTTCACCATCCACTCTTCGGGCACACGAGTGTCAGCATTGAACTTTACACCCACCTTCACCACCTTGCGACCTTCAGTCTTGTACGGGAAAGCATCCCCTTTGTCATTGATTTGCTGCAAGGCTTCCTCTGCCGTTCCGTTCACTTTCAGTTGAGCTTCGCTCGACTTCGGACGCGACTCGGCAGAATTCATGCAAGCATATTTCTGCTCTCGCTGCTCCCTCAGTTCAAACACATACGTTGTGTCGGGCATCCACACCACCATGTCAATTCGTCCACCTGCCACCTTCACCTGCGTGCGGGCATAGACGTTGAGCATTGAGAAGATAAGGTACATGGTGTATTCGTAGAAACCCTCAGCAGCAGACACTTCCTCCAATTTCTTCTTGAAGCCTTCCACGTAAGGAATGCCGGCAAGATAAGCCTTCATCTCCTGCATGGCCAGCTCGATGTCGCCCTGTTTCAAGGCTTTCCAAAATTTGGCGGCAAAGCCCATCTGCACATTCGCATCATTCAAGCCTGTATAGATGGGCAACAATCCCTTGACATAGCCGATGCGCACCTCCTGATTGGGGATAGACAGGGTGTATGCTTCCAAATCCCGATCATAGTCCTTGATGGTCAGGTAACCACTTTGGTAGAGAAGGGGAAGGGCACTTTTCATGTTCTCCGTAGGCTGGTCAAAGGCAGAGGCCGGAACCTCCATCCTGTCCAGTGACATGATGTCGGTCTTGAAGTGCTGCATCTGATGGATCAGGAAAGTGGGCGTTCCGCTCTCAAACCAGTAGTTAGCCACCTCGCGCTGTTGAAAGGCCTTCAACAGACTGAAGGGGTTATAAATCTCAGGTGAGTTTTTTGTGAAGTGGTAGCCGTCATATCGCTCTTTCAGCTTGTGGTGCATTTGCTCATAGCTCAAGCCTTGAATGCCAGCCAGCCGCTCTATGTCCTCTTTCATTACGGTGGAGAGTTCTTCTTCTGTGATGCCGCAGATGGCAGAGAACATTGTGTCCATCGTGACATTGGTAATGTTGTTGATGGTGGAGAAGATGCTCAGCTGTGAGAATTTCGTGATGCCCGTGATGAAGCAGAACTTCACGTATTGCTCATTGGCTTTCAATGGAATGTAGAATTCCTGCATCACCTTGCGCATGGCCTTGAGTTTTGTTGTCTCATGCATGACACCGAGCAGAGGAGCATCATATTCATCAATCAGCACCACCACTTTTTGTCCTGTTTTTTCATTTGCGCGTCGGATAATCCCCCTGAGAATCCCTCCTGGAGTATTTTCTTCCTTGCGTTTTCCATAGACATCTGTGTAGTCGGCCAGCAGCAACCAGCTTGATGTCGTCGATGTAAGCTCGTTTCGAGGACGTAGCGAACTTAATTCCGACAGTTCCATTAGCATCTGTCAGATTAACCG
>ODAI011731507.1_pt1 | contig 54737 bp, 54 predicted proteins | sample 1539321 | NCBI WGS metagenome assembly ODAI01 (sample SAMN02144231, study PRJEB22623) | gut metagenome | biome: sheep rumen | host: Ovis aries | place: New Zealand | reverse complement strand
TCCACAAGAAATCGCGGCGGCACACAAACGCGCATCTATACATATTCACGATTTAGGTTGGTTGTCTGGTTATTGTGCGGGTTGGTCTTTGCGCGAATTGTTATACGAAGGATTCAATGGGGTTCCAGGTTATTTACAATGTGGTCCCGCAAAACACATGGCAACGGCTATTTCGCACATGGTGAATTTCTTGGGCACATTACAAAATGAATTCGCAGGCGCCCAGGCGTTTTCATCGGTTGATACATATTTGGCACCATATGTTCGTTTAGATAATTTGTCATACGAAGATGTTAAAAATTCTATGCAGACATTGATATTTAATTGTGCTGTGCCATGCCGTTGGGGAACCCAAACACCATTTATCAACTTTACATTTGATTGGACATGCCCAACAGATTTGCGCCCACAACGTCCATTTGTCGGTGGCAAACAGGTTGATTTCACATATGGTGATTTGCAGGAAGAAATGGATATGATTAACAAAGCATTTTTGGAAGTCATGACCGAAGGTGATGCAATGGGTCGTCCATTTACATTCCCTATTCCAACATACAATATCACACCTGATTTTCCATGGAATCACCCAAATGTAAAACCTTTGTTTGATTTGGCGGCAAAATACGGTATTCCAAACTTTCAAAACTTTTTGAATTCCGATTTGAACCCAACAGATGTGCGTTCTATGTGCTGTCGGTTGCGTTTAGATGTTCGCGAATTGTTAAAACGCGGTGGCGGTTTGTTTGGTTCGGCGGAAAAAACTGGTTCTATTGGTGTGGTCACAATTAACTTGGCACGTTTGGGGTATTTACACAAAGGCGACCGCGAAGGTTTGTTCCGCGAATTACAATCTTTGTTATTCATGGGTCGCGATGCATTGGAAATCAAACGCAAAATCATTTCCAAGAATATGGAACGCGGTTTGTATCCATTTACAAAACGTTATTTGGGTAATTGGAATCATCACTTTTCTACAATCGGTGTAAATGGCGCAAATGAAATGGTTGCAAACTTTACAAACGGTGCGGAAAATATCGCCACTGTGTTTGGTAAAAAACTGGTCTTGGATGTTATGGATTTCATACGCGAAAACTTGGCAAACTTCCAAGAAGAAACTGGCAATTTGTATAACCTGGAGGCAACACCAGCCGAGGGATGTTCTTATCGTTTCGCAAAAACAGATAAAAAGAACTTCCCAGATATTATTACCGCTGGGACCCCAGATGCCCCATACTATACAAATTCAACACAATTGCCTGTGAATTACACAGACGATCCGTTTGTGGCATTGGAACACCAAGAAGAATTACAACGCAAATATACAGGTGGCACAATGTTGCATCTGTATATGGGCGAACCTGTATCAAATGGCGAAGCGGCACAGAAAATCGTGCGGACTATATTTGAAAATTATAAAGTGCCATATATGACATTGACACCAACATTTTCAATATGTCCAAAGCATGGTTATTTGCCTGGACGTCATGAGTTTTGTCCAAAATGCGATGCGGAACGCGGCGCAAACGACAAATAAAAACAATCAAAATTAACAAAAAAACACAACCAAAGGAAGGAGGAAAACTATGGCTAACACAAACTGCAACTGCGACGAAGGAAGAACAAAATGCGAAGTATTTTCACGTTCTATGGGCTTTATTCGTCCTGTATCGAACTTTAACATTGGAAAATATAGCGAATTTTGCGAACGCAAAACCTTTACAGAAGCAAACAGTTTGACAGCCGGTCAAAGACACTCTGACCTGATGAAGAAAGCGGCTTAATATTATGCGCGAAATTCAAATTGGGGGATTGGTTTCTTTTACCACTATTGATTATCCTGACAAATTGGCGGCAGTGCTGTTTTTGGTCGGGTGTCCGTTAAGATGTGCGTATTGTTCCAATCCCCATTTAATTGATGTTGGCGATGGCCCATACGACCCGACAAAAATGTTTGATTGGATTAAATCACGCGTCGGTCGTTTAGAGGCCATCGTTTTTTCTGGTGGCGAGGCACTAATGCAAGGTGATGCCACGATTGATTATATGCATCGTGTGCGTGATTTAGGGTTCGCAATTGGATTGCATACAAACGGTTTTTACCCAGATTTATTAAAACGCGCGGAACCTTTTGTTGATTGGATTGGTTTGGATTACAAGGCCACACGTGCAAAGTATGAATCTTTGGTTGGAAATTCTGTTGCATACGACCAAATGATAAAATCTTTGGATTTTTGGATTGGAACCGGCAAAGATTTTGAGGTTCGCGTGACGTGTGACCCACGTTTTATAACACTGGACGATTTGCGTGAAATTATTGACGATTGCGCAATGCGCGGTGTAAAGAAAATCGCGATACAAAAATATCAACCACATTTCGAAGATGCAGAACACGCAACCACACCAGAGGCTCGTGACCAGTTTTTCAAAGATGATGATTTACGCAATTATATAAATTCAAAATTTGAATCTGTAATTTGGCGAGAATAATATATGCAAAAAGAAATTAAATTTTGTACACCATCTGGACCTTATTGGTTTTTATCACCGCTGGCTTTGTTCCCCATCAAAATGAATGTAGATGGTCAGGATTTTGTTTTTCCATCGGTCGAGCATTATTATCAAGCGATGAAATTTTACGCATCTGACCCGCGTTTTAATACTATTTTACAACTAAAAAACCCTGATGATGCGCGGTTATTGACCAAGACACCTGAATACAAGGTAAATCGACGCGAAAATTTTGATAATGATAAATTCGATATTATGGAACGCGGATTGCGTGCAAAGTTTGCACAAAATCGGGATGCCGCAGAATTATTAAAATCCACAGGCGATGCGATTTTAATAAAATCTTGTCCGGTATGCTATAAATGCGGATTCGGCATCGGCAGTGGCACCAATCGCATCGGCAAAATTATGATGGACATACGCCGCGGATTGCAAAAATAGAGCAAAACACTTGACAACAGGAAATTTATAATATAAAATTTGTCGGCAAATTATAAGTTTTGGCCCCATCGTCTAATGGTTAGGACACCGCCCTTTCAAGGCGAGAATCCCGGTTCAAATCCGAGTGGGGCTGCCAAAATAATAAAATCGCCTTTTGGTGATTTTTTTATTTTGCTAAAACCTTTCACGAAGGATTTGAACCGGGATGGGTCAGAGCACCTGGCGCGGATACGCGCCACACGAAAACGAAGTTTTTGTGAAATATGGGTGCGCATGACCAATACGAGAATACACAATTAGAAAAATCATAAAAACGGGGTCTGTTATGACGAGTTTTTATAGATTTTTATTATTGCGTATCGAGGAGGCGAGTGAAAAATCCGAGTGGGGCTGCCAAAATAACACGACCACACAGGTCGGTTTTTTGTTGGATTTTCAAGCATTTTACGAGTTCGTAAGTTAGGTGGTAAAAACACACACCGTTTCACACATTTACGAACTATTAAAAAGAAAAGGTTAGAAATCTAACCTTTTCCTTGGTTCGTATTCATTGTCGTTGTTTTACATAAATCAAGGAATCGCATTTGCCAACACATTTAGCATAACTTGCCATAGGTAATCGTTTAACTAACTTATACCCATTTCGTTTAGCAATGTTTTCTGAAGGGGTATTTCCATTATCTACATCCAATGTGATTTTATCAAAGCCAAATTTGAATAATTCGGTTTCAAGTGCAGACAATGCTTCGCTCATATACCCATAACCATTTGCAGATTTAATCAACCAATATCCGATTTCACAGCCATTATCGTGCACATCAAAGAAACGGATTCTACCGATTAAATTGTTATCCTTATAAATGCCGAATAGCACACCCTCATTGTTGGTTATTTGTTCGTATCTATGTTCGAGTTTTTTCTTAACATCTTCCACAGTGTGTAAAGCGCCAAAATGTCCTTGCCATGCTTCCAGATAATCACGATTTTGTTCAATTATATCCAGGCCAAGTTTAGCGTTTTCTGCAGTTGGTAAAATAACATTTAAAACCAACATTGGTGTCTTAATACTTTGTGGAAATTCTGTTAATTTTTTCATTTGTATATTCCTATTTTAATTCAATTATATCATATTTTATTCAAAAACATTTTTATTTCTTTGCCAAACTTCAACAAATCATGCATAAACTCTGTTCGCAAATTGCACGAGACGCCATGCCAAGATAAACAAATCGGGTTTTATGCCCGATTTTTCTTTGTTTTCTAATATTTTCGTGAGTTCGAAAGTTAGGTATTGAAAACAGACACAGTTTTACACATTTACGAACTTTTATGATATAATTATAACCAAAGACAAACTGAAAAGGACAACATATGAAAATACAATTAAAACCATTGCAATTATCAGATGCAAATACTTTGTATGATTTTTTTCAAAAATTGCCTGCATCTGAAAACGGTAAAAACAATCGGGCTCATGGATTGTCAAAAGAAGAATTTGCGGTTTGGGTTCAAAAAGAAATAGATTCTTCACATGGTAAAAATTTGCGTGATGGTTATGTTCCTGGGACAACTTTTATTATGTATGTTGATGGAAAACCTGTTGGGGTTAGTAATTTAAGACACTACCTGAATGATAATTTAAAAAAAGACGGTGGTCATATAGGCACCCATATTTTGCCAGAATATCGTGGGCAAGGATATGGAAATATTATAAAGTTAGAAACATTAAAAAAAGCTAAAGAAATGGGTATTAAACAAGTGTTAATATTTAACCATGATGATAATATCCCGGCTTGGCGTACATCAGAAAAAATGGGTGGAAAATTAGATTCTATAAATATAGTTAATGGAATAAAAACACGAAAATATGTGTTCGATACATCAAAACTGTAATATATTGTTATTCAAAAACACTTTAACTTCTTTCCCAAACTGCAACAAATCACGAATAAAATCAATTCGCAAATTGTGCGGGGCGCCCTGCCAAGATAAAAGACCACTGTTTTGGTGGTCTTTTTATTTTTTCCATCTTTTTAATGTTGGATATACTTTTTGGCAATATTCACGCATTTGATCACCAGTCATGTTTGCCTGATATGCGAACGGAACCATCATTTCAATGTATTCTTCCATAGTTGCGTGTTGCAAAAATTGACCATCTTTATAGCAATAAATACAATAATCTAAATTTCTGGAACCGTCTTTGTTTGTTCCAAATAATGATTCATCGTTCATCGGCATAGCACAACTTTGACATATTTTTTGCATTTTCTTTCCTTTTGTAAAATTATGGCATAAATGACATTAAATTGCAAAACATGTATAAAAAATCACCGCCGGAACGGCGGTGGGTGTCAAGTCCCTTTGTATTTTTATCTTTCTATCTGTTTTGAATCTGGAAACATGTCTGCAAATTGGTCCGCAGTTGTATGTGTGGCATCTAATACTTTGGATATTGTTTCCATAGACAACCAACGCGGTTGGCCATATTTTGATGCCCTTTTCGATTTATTAAATGTTGTTGGGTCCAAACCACTGGCACGCGCCAGACCGCTGCATGTCATATTATTCTTGCGCGCAAGAAGTTCGATAGCGTTCCATAAGTCTTCATGAGTAAACATATTTTTATCTCCCTTGGTTATAGCTATCCGTTCACAATAGGTATTTTAACAAAGGGATAAGTATTTATTCAATTAGACCTAAATCCTATTTTTTATTTCTGGAAAATTTGTTTCAATGTTAAATTTGCGCAGCCGTGGCATGTCAAAAAAACGCGTCGATGCGATACATATAACATAATCACCATGACGCATAAACTGACGACAACGCGCAAATGCCCCCAACCGAAATATCGCGTTCATAAATGTCCGCGTACGAATTCTTTCTTTTTTATTGTGAGCATCAGGCAGATTTATTATGCGCAAATCCCGCGATTCTGGAATTTCACAATCTTGGTTTGCATCGGCAATATCAATTCCAACACGTCCATTTGATGCCGCCGCAACAACAACTATATCGTCATATGCCGCATATGATGTATATTTTTTGCCAGATGATGCCGCCATTAAACGTCCCAAAATAAATTGCGATTTTTGCCGATTATCCCTATATTTCAATGCGCGCGCGCGATGACGCGGTGATAATAATTCCGCATATAAATCTGGATTTTGACTAATCAAATTAATATTGGCTATATAAACTTTCATGCTGTGATTATAAAACAAAATTTAACAAAGGCAAATTTTTGATACATCATTTAGAACGTGTATATTTACATTTTGGATAATTTGAACACCCAAAAAATTCACTATATTTACCCTTGCGCAGAACCAGACGACCATTACACACAGGACAAATGTTTGCTGATATTTTTTTATTACGCGCCGCAATCGCATTTTCTACATCAATAATATGTTGGCGATTAGACACCAATTTATATTTTTTGATTTTTTGAATTTGGTCTGCAATTTCGTTGGCACGTTTCACCGATAATTTTACATCGTGATAGCATTTTATTTTACCTGCGACTTGTGGAATATACACAACCGAAGATGGTAATTGATGAAACATTAATCGACCCCGCGTGGAAAACGCAATTATCGATATGAATTTTGATGTCGGTATATTTAATTTATGCGCCAACGCGTTTATATGCCCCATATTTTGCGTTATTGGATTAAAAAATTCATAGCGACGACCATTATCAGTCTTGGTCCAATTTTCACTGTGTTCCGTTCCGGTAATAATGCCAGATATATTTTTAGTTTCCACCACAAAAATTCCATATTGCGACACGACAATATGGTCAATTTGAACACTGCCCCGCCCTGTTTTTAACATAACATCGTTGAACACAGCATATTTATTGGACGGCAAAGATTTTAATCGACGCGCGACAGTTCCTTCGCCAATATCACCACGAATTGGCGACGCAAAAGCCATCCAAATCAAGAAAACCACAATGGCAACCGCCCAAAAAGTTGTTTCAATATCCATGTCTGGTAATTATATCACAAAAATTGATAAAAAGGAATCGTATGATAATTTTACATTTGCGTTGTAAAAAAAATAATATATAATGACAGCATTGTTCGTTTGAAACAGAACAATTTACAGAGTTTTAGGATGGTTGGCAGAGCGGTCGAATGCGACGGTCTTGCATACGAGTCAGCAAGGCAAGCGAAGCACAGCCGAGCGCGAACGAGTGGTGAGCAGCACCGACAGGTGCGACAAGCGAACAAAACCGCAGGTTTGAAAGACCGGCGGAACATGTGTAAGTTTAGGATGGTTGGCAGAGCGGTCGAATGCGACGGTCTTGAAAACCGCTGACGGGGCAACTCGTCCGGGGGTTCGAATCCCTCACCATCCGCCATAAAAATTAAACACCCCAATGCGGGTGTTTTATTTTTATTGTGATTGGCATTGGGTTGGACACTGCAACAAAGTTGCCGGGTTCGACAATGAGTAGATTTTGCAAACAAAGCGCAGCGAAATCGTCACGAATGCGCCGCAGGCATTTATGCCGAGGCAATCCCTCACCATCCGCCATAAATACAAACGCGCCCGATGGGCGTGTTTTTATTTATCATGCATGGTTGGATTCGAACACACGATAAGGGGGTTCGACCCGCAGCAAAAAGGCGGAATAACGCCGGTTCGCCATCAGCGAATTTTGCAAGGGAGTGAAGCGAAGCGAAACAATCCCTCACCATCCGCCACAAATGGAAAATGTCCCAATTGGGACATTTTTATATAACAATATCATCTATTAATACAAACGCATGAAACGTTCTGCAATCCATTGTTTGTGATATTTTTTTGTACGTTGCGCTATTTTTTGATTTTTTTCTATTCCAAGTATGTTTTTAACAATTTGAATGTATGTTTCAACAGGTATATCTACATCTATCATGTTCATGCTTTTAAACCTGATGTCGGTCCTTAATACAACTCCACAATTTATATTTTTATCCACTTCCTGTACTATATTTTTGTTTATTTGTATATTTTGGTTATCTATAGTTGTAACGTATGTCGCAATATAATCAGAACCGTCGTTTTTATCATAAACTTCATAAACACAAAAATCCCTTTGTGGTGTTTCTGTGACTGTCTTTTTTAAATGTAGTGAAAAAATATTACCGTTTAATTTCTGTGTCACCACTTTTATTAAAGCATCAACTTGAGTTTTCGACATAGGGTTATCCATAAACATATCCTTATTTTTGCATTGATTATACTTTATATATAATGTTAGTCAATTCGATAATTTTTTCGGGAATAGTTTTTATAATATTGGGATACTTCTCTCATAATATGTCAAATTCCATGTGTTTGCATATTTAAATATAGGAAATTTTGCAACAGAATTATAGCCCGCCAGATTAAAACGTAAAAAACATCAGGTGACAATTAGCACCTGATGTTTTTTATTCCCCCTATTTTGAAATAGATGACCAATAATAAAAATCTATAATTTTTACATCAGTAAGATTTTTAGATTCATTAGGAAAGCATTGTCTAAATGTATCTATTTTATCCTTATCTTGAATTATTTTTTCTTGGACAAGTGAATTTATTTTTTCATATATTTGTTTTGCTTTTTTTGGGTCTTTTTTTATAGGGTCATAATTTTTGTTTAACCCCAACAAACTGACTTTGATGTTTGAATCCCATATTGGCAAATTGTTGTTAATCATATGTAATGCTTTACTGATAAAGGACGTTTCAACCTTTGGCACCAGACCGTTCATTTTTTGAATTTCATAAAAATTATCAATGCATGTTTCCAAAAATGAAACATTGATTTGTTTGCCATAATATTTTGTTGCCAAATCATATAGAAAATCAAAATATAACTCGCGCCATTTTTGATTTCGTCTGCTTAATTTAAAAAACTGGCTATATAAAGATTGATACTTTTTTTGTTTTATATTTTCTGGCGAAAAATTTGTAATCAAATACTCATATATCTGGACTGCGTTTTTTGTTTTTCCATCATATTTTACTGTTTGCAGTTTATTTATCCAATTTGGGTTAGTCATTTATTACACCTCTTTGATATATCTGTTTTTGTGGTTCAAACACAGTATAATTACAGCATAGGACAAAATTGGTCCAGATACAACTTGTGTATAAAAAAATTTTTTGATAGCATGTCTTTTAAAAGAGGTAATTATGGCAGAGGCACGCGATAACTATAAAAAGACAGATTTAAAATTGGAACTTATCAATGAATTACGTTCCAGAAGTATGACACGCAATGATATCAAAAACTTTTTATCAAACCAGCGCAAAATGTTGGGCAAAGTTCCTGTGACATGCAGGAATCCTGAAAAATACACTGTTAGTGATAAAACCGTAAAACGCGTAATTGATTCCATTGACGAATTATATGGTGACCAATTAGATTTTAACCCTGAATTTAAAACATACAAATTGGATTTACACGATTTTCCAGACACTATCAATGAAACAGAAATTCAGGCTTTGGATGTTGCATTACAAAAAATGAAAAACAACACAAATGCACGCAAATCATTAGAAAATTTAAAAGCAAAATTATCAACCAGGTTATACCGAAAAATAAAACACACCGAACCCACCAGTGCAATCCGTAAAATATATGATGCCGAACAAAATATAAATTCGAACTATGCAATTGTTGGTCCGCAATTAATTGTAAAATTTGACGAAAGCATTAAAACTTTATTGGATTCCGCCATTTCCAAACGACACGAGGTTCAATTTAAATATTACAACAAAGATGTCACTGTTCAGCCTGTGGGAATTATACACAGTTCAAATAACGTCTATTTAATTGCATACGAAAAAAACGCAAAAAAAGATATCGACAGACCACGACATTATATATTGTCCGCAATTTCTCATTTAATTGATACAAAACAATGGTTTCCAGACGACCGTCATTTTTCATTACAAGAATATGCAAATTCTATGTTTGGGGTGTATAACGATGGAAAAATATATGATATAGAGTGGTTAATCAAAGATACTAAAACTATCGCTGTTGCAAAACAGTACCTGTTTCATCCAACGCAACAATTTATCGAAAATCCTGATGGCAGTTTAACGGTTAAAATGCATACTGGCGGATTGCATGCAATCAGTTCTTTTTTGACAACATGGAACGGTCAAATCATACCTATCGCCCCAAAAGAATTAATTGACGAGTATAAAAAACTGTTATCAAATTGTTTAAATAGTATAAAAAAATAATCCGCCAAAGCAGATTATTTTATCAGGATTCAATGGGAGTTGTATTCGGGGCCAAAACCTTAAAAAGCCTTTACAAAAAAAGAATCCCAATGATTTGGTAGTCAAAGCATACTTACTTTGTCCGTTAATCATTATTTCATAATTCTGTATGGGATTCTATAAGACTGTTTTCGTATATTTTTATCGTGATTGTGTTTTGGTTTGCGGCATTTTTGTTTTTGTGCGCATCCCAACAACCGCCGTTGCATGTTTATATGCCGCCGATATTAACTTGGCACCATTTTGTTTCATTTGCGTAAATAATTTTTTTATTTCTGCATCATTTTTACCATCTAAAATCAGTTTATTTAATTCTGGTAATGGGACCAACTTTCCGCCTGTTTGAGCACAAGAATTACGAATACCAGACATTATTATATTGCGCATCCATTTCATTAACATACGGCCATCATCGGTCAGATTTTCGTGAACATAGTGCATATTATTGTGTTCATCACTACTGACGGTGCCATCGCCCGCCAATTTAAATCTTTGTTTTACATAAAAAACTTCGCCATTTTTTCCAGATAAAAATCCAGGTTTTAATTTCCATTCGCGTTTTTTATCGTTTTCTTGTTCCAGTTTATTGTCCAAGAAATTGGTCAACCAATTTTGTGCACGTATTAGCCTGGTATCATATACGGACATAAAACTTATTATACGAATATTGGTTACACTCAATGGGCACGCCGGATTTAAAGCAGTCACCAACATTTGCGATTGGACATTTTTAATATCCGTTTTACTGTATCCCAGTTTTGCCATTTTTTCTGTCATTATATCTGCTAACAGTAATGCAATATACGCCCCGTGACAATGTGTAACAAAATTTATTTTGCGAATATTACGCATTGCAATATCGGTTGGTAGCCGATTTCCTGATTTATCAATTATACGCGGTAAAATTGTTTCATTAAATAAATCTTGGGTATATGTAGTTTCAAAAATTTTAGAATACGGAAATATTTTTTTGGATAGATTTACCGCCACATTTGGCTTAATAGATTGCAATTTTTGTTCGACTAATCTTCTTACTTTGTTGGTATCGCCATCAATAATCAAATTGAATTCATATTTTGGATTTTGAATTAGTGGAATAATGTGAGTCTTAAAAACACGATCTATATTTTGTTCGGTAATATAAATATTTTTAGGATTTGGATTTACAAATATTTTGGATTTTACTTTGTCTATGACAGATTGATCGAATATGGGTTTCAGTTTGTTTTCTATTATATCTGTCAATTTTGTTTTTATTTGTCTTATATCGCTATCAATAATTAAATTTAGATTAAAATCTCCACGCCGAACCCCGGGTATAATTTTAGTATTTAATATTGTATCAACATTGGCTTCTGTGATATAAATATCATTATCCCCCATATGTTTTAACATCAAATTTTTATTACGACGTTCAAATTGCATTTTTCTGGATGCATTTTGATTAGAATCATCGTATATATACGCATAATTTGGGATATTTGGAATATCGGTCATATCCAGTAAAATTTGATCAGCCAAAATGTTTGATAAAATACCGGCTTTACCAGAATCAGCGATACCTTCGCCACCAAAATACACGACACAGGTTTCATCCGCCGGGATAGAATTTACAATTTTATGTGAACGCGTATATAAATTGGCGCCATTATTGTTCAATACAAACATATTTTTACCTTTTTTTCATTTGCATTGTAACACCAAGACGCCAAAAACACAACCAATCATATAGTTGTTTGACATTTAAAAAACAATTGTCTCTTTGATAAGTCGATTAATTCAAAAAATAAAAACCGCTATTGCGGTTTTTTTATTGCCCAAACAAACATTACCAAACCAACCATAAACAACACCCCAGAGAGCAATTGTCCCATGGTTAATCCCCACGATGTTAAAAATCCAATTTGTGCATCAGGCGCCCTGAAAAATTCGCAAACAACGCGTATAATCGCATACAGCATGCCCATTATACCGGCAATTGCGCCAGGACGTTTTTTTAAACCTGAATATTTATACAATAACAACATTGTTGTAAATAAAACTATGCCTTCGCCAAAGGCCTCGTATAATGGGCTGGGGTGACGGGGTGCAATTTCGTTTTGTCCGTTAAAAACAACCCCCCATGGCATATTGGTTTCGCGACCCATGACCTCCATATTTATAAAATTTGCAATACGACCAAAAAATAGTCCCATTGGCGCAACCACAGCCGCCAAATCCAACATGCGTAAAAAACTGACTTTTTCATGATATGCAAACAGTAATGTGACCAACATAACACCAGTTAGTCCGCCATGAAAACTCATACCGCCATGCCACAGCGCAAATATTTCCAATGGATGCGCAATAAAAAATGGCAAATTATAAAACAATACATATCCTAAACGGCCCCCAAGGACCACACCCAAAATAACCCAAGTCATATAATCATCGTATTGTTTTTTTGATAATTTTAATCCTGAATCTTTGTCCTTAGCCAATTTTGCAAACAACCAAAATACCAATATAAATGAAACGATATATGCCAGCGCATACCAACGAACATCAATGCCAAATACAGAAAACGCGACCGGCGATATAGGATTTACAACGATTGCCATTTTTTATTTCCTTTCTTGCCACAAGTGTAAAAATATACAGATAAAAACACAATAAAAAAACACCGAAAAAATTCGGTGTTTTTTTTAATCATATTTTACATATATTGTTTGTAATCAATACCCAAACGAACCAATTCATCACGGGCACGACGCGCGGATTCAACCCAGTCCAACACGCGAATTTCATAATCTTTGGCCTTTTGTGTGTCACCGGACTTCCTGATTTCGTTCCATTTTGCGTGAAATGCAGCTACGCGTTCTATTGCATCACGAAATTGGCGGATTCTGTCCCCAGGTGTATGCGTATGAATATTTTCTTTTAATGTATTCAACGGTGTCACCGGAGTTGTCCCCCTAAACTTTCTTGCATCTTTTACCATTTATTTCCCTCTTGGTTTTTGTTATTACACGGCAAATATAATACAAAATATTTATTTTGTCAAGTGTTAGTTGAATAAAAAAATTTTCCCTATGTCTTTGCCGACAAAAAAGTCCGCAATACAAACAATGCTGAGCCACAGTATTAAAATTTCTTGGTTATGCAATTCGTGTGCAATAACTAAAATTTGTGTTTTATTCTTGAATTTTTGGGGTAATTGTATTATATATCACACGATATAAACAAAGGAGAAAAAAACATGAAACAGGCTGTAAATAATATGGACCGGTATTTAAAGAAAATATTTGCATTAATGTTTGGTGCGGTTGCTTTGACCGCGGTTGCAACATATTTGACCATATGGGGTGGCGGATTGCCTTATTTGTGGGGTGCAAATGGTTTTTCGGTTTTATATTATGTGTTGCTGTTTGGTGGTTTGGCTTTTTCAATTTGGGCCCAGGTGCGTGCATTTTCGATGAAGCCTGCAACGGCGGCATTGATGCTGATGATATATGCGGCAATTATTGGAATTACAATAACACCTTTGATTGCAGTTAGTTTAGCAATTCACCCTGCGGCGATTTTATACGCGTTTATATTGGCGTCTGCTATGTTCGCATGTATGGCATTGTTTGGATATAAAACTGTCAAGAATTTATCTGGATTAGGCATATTCTTGTTTATGGGCATGATTGGTTTGATTTTGGTTGGTATTGCATCTATGATTTGGCCATTAGGTTCAACATTTTCTATGATTGTATGCTATATCGGCGTTTTGATATTCGCGTTATTCACTGCGTATGATATGCAAAATTTAAAGAACGCATACAACACATTGGGTAATGATGAAACACAAAAAAATCAGTTGGCTGTGTTGGGGGCTTTGCATTTATACATTTCGTTTATTGCGATGTTCCAATATCTGCTGAGTCTGTTTAACCGAGATTAAAAATAAAAGGATTATATAATGGCTTATAAGATTGATTCATCAAAATGTATTGGTTGTCATACATGTATGGGTATGTGTCCAGCAATGGCGATTTCAACCACAGCGGACGGCAAATGCGTAATTGACACAACAAAATGTATGTCTTGTGGAACATGCGCGTCTGTGTGCCCAATGGGTGCGATTGTTCCAGAAAACAAATAATTGAATTTATAAATTACAAGGGAATAAAAAAATGTCAAATGTCACCATTAACGATATTGTTGCACTGTGTAAGCGACGCGGTTTTATTTTTACAGGGTCCGAAATTTATGGGGGATTGCCTGGTGCGTATGATTACGGCCCGTATGGTGTGGAATTGATGCGCAATATTCGTAATGCATGGTGGAATACCATGATTTATTCCCGCGATGATATCGAAGGTCTGGACGCGGCGGTTATTACAAACCGCACAATGTGGAAATATTCTGGACACGAGGCTAATTTTTCCGACCCATTGGTTGAATGCAAAAAATGTGGCGCCCGCATGCGTCAGGATAAAATGCGCGACGCAACAAAATGCGATAACTGTGGTTCCACAGATTTAACCGAACCACGCGCATATCAATTAATGATGGGGTTGTCCATTGGGGCGGTTGCCGGTGGCGAAATAAATGCTTATCTGCGCCCAGAAACCGCAACCACAACATATATCAATTTCAAAAATGTGTTGGACGCAAAACCACATAAATTACCTTTTGGAATTGCACAAATCGGCAAGGCTTTTCGTAATGAAATTTCACCACGCGGATTTGTTTTCCGCATGCGCGAATTTGAACAGGCGGAAATGCAATATTTTGTTAATCCTGAAGAAGATGAAAAATATTTTGAAATGTGGAAAGAACAACGCATGGCTTGGTGGATAAATGTGTTGGGAATACCGGCAGAAAAATTACGTTTTAAACCACATGATAAATTGGCACACTATGCCAAGGCCGCGGTTGATATCGAATATGAATTCCCTGACGGTTTTGACGAGGTCGAAGGTATCCATAATCGCCAAGACTTTGATTTGGGTTCGCATACAAAATCACAAAACGAATTCGATTTACATGCCAATGTTTTGGAAAACAAAGATAGTGTTATAAAACTGTCTTATAGTGACCCCCAGGCAGGAACAAATTTCATTCCATATGTTATTGAAACCGCAATGGGTGTAAATCGCACTATGTTGGCGGTTATGTTGAACGCATATACGGTTGAAGATTTAGGCGACGGAAAAACACGCACTGTGTTAAAATTAAAGTCATGGTTATCACCGGTCAAGGCGGCGGTTATTCCATTGGCACGCAATGTCCCGGAATTACAAGATATCGCATCAAACATTGAAAATTCTTTGCGTAAATTGGCGATTGGACGAATTGAAATGGAAAATTCTGGAAACATCGGCAAAAGTTATCGTCGTCATGATGAAATTGGAACCCCGGTGTGCATAACAATTGACCATCAAACACTGGAAGACAATACTGTCACACTGCGTTATCGCGATACAATGGCGCAAGAACGCATACCTGTCGCAGATGTTCCAATGAAATTGCGACAAATTGTAAGTATGGAATAAAAAAAACCGTCCAAACGGACGGTTTTTTTATTGATTTTCCGTTGTCACAGACATATTTGGAATAATAATTGGGTCGTTATATTTTGATAAAAACCGCTGGCCTGTGGCACAAACAACATTATTCAAGGAATCTTCGTATTCGCGCGATGCCGCAATCCAACGATTTTGAATTTCGGCATTTGCACCACTGACACCCGACAAAGCACCCAATGCCGCACCGCCACCCGCACCAATCAAGGTTGATTTGGCACGCGCGCGATTTGAAAAATCCACCATATCGCCATCTTCGGCACTTTGTGCAGACGGATAAAAATTATCTATATTTATTTTAACCTCGTCGCCATTTTTATCAGTCAAAGGTTTGCCCTGGGTATCATATATACGGGCATCTGTATATCCTGAACTAAACTTTGCCAACCAATCCGAATGCTTGATACCAAACATGCCCTGGGAACCTTTAAATTCTATCATTGCCGGAACATGACGACCGACCTTTTGTGCAGATGATATTTTTACCAGATTACCATTATCCCCTTTTGTTATTTGGTTATTTTCGCCCATTTTATATTTTTTAGTACTCTTGTTAAGGACGTCGTTTTCGCAATCAACTGAAACAGTTTGTTTTGGTTCGCATGTTTTTTTATTGTCGTTAGGCAAATCTGCGAATCTTATTTGCGTTAATGATGTTGTTGTGCAACCTGTCCATGCATCTGCTTTTTGTTCTGCACAGTGATATGATTGATGATTTCTATAATCATAAAACAAATTGCCATCCGCTACAGTGTTATTAACATCGCTGTCAGCGCCAATATCATATGCACCATACAGACATACCGTTTCCATACTGGTTTCGTTTGATGTTTTTGTATCTTTGTTATCTGTATTCGCATTTGATTGAGTTGTGTCGCCTTTACTTGATGTTTTTAATGTGCATTTTTCTATTTTTAATATATCGTCACCAGACGCCATTAAATTTCCCGCAACTGCCCCAGCCGTCGCATTTATACCGGTTGATAAAATTGTGGAACCAACTTTATAATTATTACTCTGTGTGCTGGCGGTCATCAATGCCGCACCACCCGCCGCACCAATTGCGGTGGAAACCAATTTTTCTTTATTTGTTCCCAATGGTGAATCCGCACCTTTGTCGGCCTTGCCCACCAAGTTGCCACCAATACCACCAACCACAGCCGCCGCTAAAATCTTCATTCCGGCATTTGATTTTTGCTCTTGCGCCATTACTTTTTCAACATCTTCAACCGTTGGCGCATTATCCGCCGGGTATGTAAATTCGCGTCCAGCCGGTGTAAATTCATGAAAACTATCAACATTGCATTTCATACTGTCGCCAGATGCCAAATACGCAGTTGCCAAAACATTATAATCTGTATTTTTATATGACCGCAATTCAACCAATGCCGCGCATGTCGCCGGTCCCCCGCGTTTCAAACCAGTTGTTGGTTTTATCCAATCAAATGCACCATTTGGATAAATCGCACTGCACGCGTCCATATCGGCGGTTGATATAGTTTGAACATCACCATTATCATTTGTGATAACACGCGCCGGTTGTGGTTCATATGCCTGCATGGCGCTACGCGCCGCAGATGCCGCCGCCGCAGATTGAGATTGCATCAATGAAGAATTATTTATACGCAATGCCGCAACCGCCGGGGCCAAAGGAAATACAGTCGCCAACGCCGGTAAAGACAAAATTAAATAATTCAGTTTCGATGTATTCATTGTTTATAAACCATTGTTCTAGAATTGCAAACGCAAACGCGCACCAACATCAACAGTGCTGAGGTTCGCGCTTTCTGTCCAATTCGTATAATGTGCAACCGATGGGTATGCGTTTTCACCACCCAAACCGTCGGCAATCCATTCGTCTTGGGTTAAAACAATACTGCCAGATGACTGAACTTTACCCAGGTGCATATAACGGACAAACAAATCCAATTTCATGCCATTACCCAATTCTGTACTGACACCACCTTCCAAAGCCAAAGCCAAACGTTCCGATGTGCCGCCATTATGATATGCGTTTATGTTCGATACCGCGGTTGGATCGCCTTGGTTTGATGTTGATGGGTCGGCTTCGGAATAAAAAGTAGAATCCAAAACATTATAATCACTGACCGTATTTAACGAAATACCAATACCGGCACCAATATATGGACGCAACGAACCACCCGCCATATACCCAGTATAAGAATCAATATTATAATACAAATTTAACATCGCCGCATTTGCCGTCACCGCACCACCGGTCGCACGCGCAGTCACAAAACCACCGGTACCGTCCGCCGTTTGAACACTTTGTGGGTATGAAATATTGCTGTAACGGGTATAAGAAAAGTCTATGCGCAAATCACTGTTGATTGTGGCACCCAATGATAATTGCAATGGAATAACTGTATCCGATTCAAATCCAGAAAATTGAAATGAACCAGGCACCAGATATGCACCCTCTTCCCCGGAATAATCCGCAGAAAATTCGCCCATAATACTGGCCGAATATGCGGCAGACAAACCGATATACAACCCGCTGTCGGCAAGCCTGTCAAAATCCTCCGATTGATAATAACGGCGTCCCGCATTAACCGCAGAATTTCCAACACGTGGCAATGCCCCCGTCACACGCGTTGGCGCAGATGCCGCCACAGAATTCGTCATAACAACCCCACCATTTGCGGTCGGCAATAATACTGCACGATTGGCATTGGCGGTCCCCAGACTCGGTTGGCCATTATAACCAGAATATACAGGATATGCGGCATGGCCGGATATCGACAATCCCGCAAACAAAGTGGCAAAAAGCCCAAAAACCTTGAATTTTTTCATTCTCTGTCCATATTTATTTGATATTATTATACCATAAAAAGACCCCATAAAAAAGTATTTATTGCAATAAAAAAATCCCCCGACATATTGTCAGGGGAAATGTCCAATATAAATTTGTTTTCTGTTTCAGTTTTTAGAAGCGAACGTTCGCACGAACACCCATTTCTAATTTCGCATCTGTCCCGTTTTGGGATTGTGGATGCGATTTATCAAATGTGTATTCTGTAACCAACGATAATTGTACAGATTCTGTAATTTGATTAGAAACCACAGCCGTCAAAACATATTCTTGCCAGCCATCGTCCATATCTGCGGTTTGAGCCAACAAGCCGTTAATAACCTGTTGTCTTTGCGCTTGTTGTGCAGCAGGCAATTGAACCATTGGGGTATGAATGGATTTTACACCATTGTCAGAGTGTTCTACGAATTTGAAGGTTCCACCAAATGACCATCTGTCGTTTGCCTCATAGAAACCAGACAAACCAATAGTTGTTTCGTTTGTAGATTTTAAATCAACAGAAATCAATTTTGGAAAACCTAAGTCTGTGGCATTTACCGCACCAACACCTGGAATATCAAATCTGTTTAATTCGATTTCATTGTTGTGATTGCCGATTGTTTGTAAATATTCAGCAAACATAGATGCAGTGAATTTATCCCATGTTTTTCCAAAACGTGTTCCGGCGACACCGCCCCAACGACCGTTAGAGAAGTTTTTGTATGTAAAACCATCAACGTCATACGAACCTCTCATTGGGGAAACACCCGACATATACAATTCGCCATAGATGTCCCAAACAAAATCGGTTGCGTCTTCAAAAATACGATAACCAAAACCTAAACGACCACGATGCATACCCCTGCGGTCAATATCACCGTTATAGGTATAACCCAAAGACAAATATGTTACTAATCTGTCTGTGATACCATAACCAAAATCTTCGGTTGCACGCCACACAGGAAATTCATCAAAACCATCATGATTTTTCAGTTTTAACGCATCTGTATGGTCGGCACGTTTATACATCAAAGCCGCACCTGTTTTTGAAAAATATTCGCCGGATTTTGGTGCAAACAATGGATTTTCCATGTTTGTTGTTCCAGCAATCGCCCCAGTCGATATCATCGACACAGTCGCAATCGCCAAAGTTTTCAAAGTTTTTTTCATCGAATACTCCTTATATTTTTTTGATGAAATTACTGACCCCCATTATTGGCAAGATCAGCGTTATACCCGCACCACCCATTATTGGCAATAGCACGCTTTGTGGTATAACAGGCAAATTATGTTATATACATTTACCGATGTCAAAATAATCTTTTACTTGACAGGTGGGTTGAAATTTAAATTTTGTTTCCTATATATATTGTGTGATGGGTAGTAAGCCCAACAAAACCAAAGGGGGTGACGATGGAACAAACAAACACCTTTGATAAAAAATATAATCCTGAAAAATGGCTGTTAAATGCGATGCCATTGACCGATAAACAAAAAAACATCATACAAACACAATTAAAATTGATGTATCAAGGTTTAACATTGGCAAACTGGGCAAAGCAAGGTACAAAGTTGGGGACTGCAAAATTAAAAGCATTGGAACAAATTGAAACCTTTGCAAAAACATTGGGCGACACAAAACCAGGCAACACCCCACAAAATAATAACAATGCGGTGGTTGCAGAAATATCTAGGACTGTGACGGAATTTAAAAAGAAAATTTCGAAACATATTATGGAATCAAAAACTTCTGAAATGACCGCGCCAGAAAAGTTAGCACAAAAATACAAACAAGATGGTGAAAGCTTGGCTGGTTTAAGCATACAACAACTGCGCGAATTGGTAAAGCAAGACAACCGTCGCGTTCAAACAAACGAAAAACAAGCAAACAAATTTGCGAAACCAAATCAAATACTACTGATGCAAATTATGGCACTGCGTGCCAAAGCGGCATAATCAAAAAAAATCGCCCATGTTTTTGGGCGATTTTTTATTTATGTTTATATGCCAAAATGTATTCTTGGATTTCTGGCAAATATTTTTGTGAAATAATGTTGCGTGGTATCAATATCGAATTACCTTGGCCTGCGGACATTTTGGGCAATTCTGCGCCATTTTTTGCGTTAATTATTTTTTCCAATTTTAAATTAAATTTATCGTGTGGTAATAAAAATGTTATTTCATCGCCTGCACGAATTTCATTTCTTAATTCAAATATAATGTTTTTGTCATCGACACCAGTCACCACACCGGCGGCATGATAAGCAGAATCAGATTTTGTTGTTTCAAAATTATGCGCAGTCGCCGGCAATCCACCATCAAAAAATGCCGTTGTATATCCACGTGTTTCCAAAACATTTAAATCCGCCATAAATATTGTTGGGTCAAACTGTTCTGGGGAACGCGCCCATGCGTCGATTGCATTGCGATATGCACGAACCACAGAACCAACATAATATTCACTGCGGTTGCGGCCTTCTATCTTTAATGAATCTGGGGACGAATCCAAGACCTCTGCCAAACGCGGCATCAAACATAAATCTTTGCTGTTCAAAATATATGCACCATGTTCGTCTTCATCAATTGGCATTTCAATACCTGATTCAACCTCGCGCAAGATTACGTCATATTTCCACCGGCACAGTTGCGCACATGCGCCACGATTTGATGGGCGACCCGTTATATAATTTGATAACAAACACCGACCAGAATATGCCATGCACATCGCACCATGAACAAATATTTCCAATTTTATATCTGGACAGGCGGCGCGGATTTTACAAAATTCTGGGTGTGAAACTTCACGTGCAAGCACACAAAGCGATGCGCCTGCCGATTTCCAGAATTTAACCGATGCAGCACTGCAAATGTTCGCCTGGGTCGAAACATGAATCGGCATATTTGGAAAATTATCGCGCACCCACATCATAACCCCGGCATCTGCAACAATCAGCGCGTCAGGTTTCAGGTATTCTATGATTTCACGCACACGTGGCATATTTTGAAAATCGGTATCATGTGCGAACAGGTTAAAAGCCAAATACACCTTTTTGCCTTTGCTTTGCGCAAATTCAATACCCTGCCTTACACCTTCGATATCAATTTTGGCGCGTGCGCGCATAGAAAAACCGGGCAAACCCGCGTAAATTGCATCTGCACCATACAAAACTGCCGTTTTAAACGCGTCCAAAGTGCCCGCCGGTGCCAATAATTCAGGTATTTTTTTCGTATTCATGATATTTTCCATATAAATTTTACCAAATTATAATTTTATACTTGAAATTATCAAATAAAAAATATATTATTGACTCACATTGCCAGTTTAGCTCAGCTGGTAGAGCATCTGATTTGTAATCAGAGGGTCGTTGGTTCAAGTCCGACAACTGGCACCAGAATTATCGCGGGAATCCCGCGATTTTTTATTTGATTTTGCACTAAGAAAAACAATTGACAAATATTATTTTTAGTATTACAATAATTTCATCAATAAAAACCAAGGGAATATTATGGATAAAGCACAGGAAATTTTTGACGGTATAAGTTTATTAAATGCGTCGGGCGACGAACGCGTCACCAAAATCACCGAGGCATTAAGCCAATTATTACACATAAAAACCGCTATTAAATTTACTGACGATATTGAATCAATTGATGACGCGGTTAAGTTTTTAATCGATACCGATGCTGTGATTTGCAGTCCTGGGAATTTACCATATGCCAACGGACAAAAAAATCCCGACTTTGTTTTTATTGCCGATGCAGAAAACATTTATTCTGTGTTACAAAATTCTAAAACAAAAAACATCGATAAAATAAGATTGTTCGATTACAGTTTGAAACACACCGAACATTTTTCCAAAATGCACCACAGCGCAAAAAATGACAATCAACTGGTGCTTGAAGATTTTCCTTTGATGCGCGATAAAATTAATTTTATTTATTCGTTGGCTGCAAATGATATAAATACTGTATCCCAAGACCCATGGGTAAAATTATCTTATAAAATATTTACAAAATTTATTTTAACCAAAATAAAAGACATCGAATCACAATCTGATCCAGAATTACAAAATCAAATGATTGATAATTTGATGAATCACACCATTATTTTGGATAAAACATTAAAAGAAAAACATGATTCTTTTTTTGAAGATTTAGGAAAACCAAGACAAACCATACCTGCAACTTGTAAAGTTTTGTTAAGTGACTGCACATATGCTGATTTGTTTGGCTTAAACAAAGACAAACATTACAAAATTATGCATTCCATAGACGCATCAAAATTCAAACAGGATTTTGATTTTTCCAACTTTGACATAAATGGTGATTTTATTTGCGTAAATCAAAAAAGAGGAAATATTATTTTTCCTGACACTGTTAATGGAACGTTTGATTTAACAGGTTGCAAATTTACATTTAATCGCATTTCAAACGGCGCAATAAATGTTAATTTATCACATACAACAATTAAAAACTTTATTGATTTACAAAAAATCAATTTTCCTGATACCGTCACAGAATTGATTTTGGACACAGCGATAATAAAAAATATATTAAAGTTATTAGAAAATAAAAATGATACAGACCCAGAAATCATCGCGTACAAAAACTTTGTTCAAAAATACCCAAAAATACAGATTGTAAATCACAATCGTAAATTGATTTTACAACATGAATTAGCAAACATATCAACCGTTGCGCCACATACAATCAAAAAAGAAGTTGTTCAAAATGCAATTTCATCAGTGAATATAGTGGTGCCTAGTAAAACAGACGAGTGGTTAGCACCCGAAGAATTAAAAGATAAGTTATTGACTTTGTATCCTGAATTAGAATCTGTTGATGATTTGGACAGACTGATTAAACGCGCACGCAATTTGAACAGCAAAGTTCAAAAAAGCACAATGAAATACAACGATATACAAGTTGTGTGTGTTCATAAAAATTCTGTTCAGCAAGTAATGGAAAATATTCGCGACATTGAATCCAAAACACCAAAACATATAATGCCTGTCCAGAAAAAACAATCGGTCGAAAAGACCGAACAAAAACAGGCAACTGTAAAAAAATTAAAAGGCATTAAATATAAAAAACATATGCCGGCATCTGTTTATAAACAAATTAAATCTGCATGTGGCGACAGTATGCAATTATTTATTTCTGTGTTGGAACGGATTTCCATGATAAACACAAATTATTCAACAACGCAAAACAATATTCCATTACAATACATTGATAAAGACGGTCAAATACACAACATACCAAATACAACACATAAACTTTACAAGGCCGCAACAACATCTATTACCAGTTTGGATAACAGACGAATTGTTTTGACCATCAATCCAGATGACAAAATCATAGTCGCAACGGCTTTCTTTGCTGACCATGTTAATAACATCAAAAACGATAAAAAATATAACGATATCGCAATTCCTAATGCGGCATCGGGTTTATTGATGGACGGGAAAACACCTGTGACACGCGATTTGATAAAATCTGGGGATTTTATTGATGTTGATGCAAAGTTAAAAGAGTTAAAAGGAAAAGATAATGTTGTTGTTAAAACAACCGAAGTTATAGAAACAAAAACTATCACAACAACAACTGTTATCACAGAAACCGTTAAACAACACCGCCCACGCAAACGCATAAACGCTGGTTATGTTGATGTGAAATTAACTGCAAATATTTTAGAAAATGCAATTACAGAAATATACGCACAGTTAGATAGAATATCCAAAACCACAAAAATACAAGGGACAAAAAAAGATTTGCGTTTGGCTGCATTGGAAATTGTAAAACACAGATTAGAAAATGAAATGTAAAAAATCGCCCATATTTTTATGGGCGATTTTTGTTTGGCAAAACAATTATTTTTTACGTTTTCTTTTTCGGTTAGATTTTGAATCTTCGGTTTCCCAATCTGTGACTTCTGGAAACATTTCACGCAACAATTCTTTTAACTTTGGGTTTTTAGATATATAATACCGCACGCCATACAATGATAATATTGTTATATAACGTTCTATGTCATCACGTGTCATTTTTTCAGCCAATTTTTCACGCAGATGTCCCCACGCATCATGAACCGCCCCACGCGCACGATTAAAAAATCTGTTGCGATACATTGATATAATTGTTTCTATCCACATCCATATCAAAGACACAACACCTGGAATAACTATACATGCAACAAAATAACGAAACCAATCTTGGCATGCCGTCATTCCAAACATAGATTCGCATGTATATTCACAATGCAATAACATAACCGCAATAATTTCATATAAAAAAACAACTGTGATATAAATTTTTGGTTTTAATAACATTTGTGTATCCTTTGGTTTATTTGATTTTATTTTGACACAAATGTTATAAATACGCACCAAGAACAAAAGCCTAAACAAAAAAACCGAATTAAATCGGTTTTTTGTTTATTCTTTATCAGCCGCACGCGCCGATGTTTCAATTTGCAATAATTGGTTTTCCAGTGCGGTTCGTTCCGATGATTTATAACCTGTACTGTCGTCGGTCCGCGTATTTGTTGGTTTTGTGACAGGGTCACGTGTCACATTTTTGTCATCAGCCTTGCGCGGTTCGCCATTTTTTATATCATTTACAGCCGACACAGCCGGATTGATTAAATTTTTATAAATCTCGTCAGCCTGTTTTGTACCGGCAATATCACGCGCCAATAATTTATTTTCAGGTCCAGGAACAAACCAAGAATCCAATTTTTCAGCCGTTAATTGCATTATTGGACGCGTGCGCGCGTTTTCCATCCAACGCGGCATATGTGGCATATCCGAAAAATACCACAATGATACCCAATACACAATTCCCATAACAACAATACCGCGGATTATACCGAATATAACCCCCAAGGTATGATCTGTGACGTTCATCATAGATTCTTGAATTTTGTCACGCAATTTTTGATTCACAAAACTGACCAACAATAATATACAGAAAAATACCACAAAGTATGACGCAACCAATGTGACAACCGTTGAATCAGGTAATTTAAACCATGATTGAAACATACTGTCCAGCCAAGGCGATGTAAAACGCGCCGCGATTGCCGCCACAACCCACGACAAAGTCGCAATTGTTTCATATACACCACCGCGAATTGTTGCCCACACAGTTGATGCCAACAACACGATGATATACACATAATCTAAACTTGTTAAATCAAACATAATTTAAAAGCCTTTATCAATTTATTTTCTAGAATTCTTACGCGCAGACGAAATACTGAATCCAACAATTATCAAGCCTAAAACTATCAAAATCCATGACGCTAATTTATTGTCAGATGCATTAGTTTTTTTTTCATCTGTTGCATCATCGCCAGTGGCAGAATATTCCGTCACCGTCGCAACAGGTGTTGGGTGTTCATCACGATACGCATCACCGTTTTCAGCAATAGATTTTTTCACATTTGCCGCAGATTGTTTTGCCGCATCGTCCATATCAACCTCTATCGCGGAACGCATATCGTCCGCCATACTTTCTGCGAAGCCCTGGAAACATTTGTCGCCAATTTTTATCACAGGCACGCCACCAGATGCAAAATCACATTGTTTTAACACATCAATAAACATCGCACGATGCGCCGGTTCGGTCACATTTACAAATGTCACATTGATTGTTGGATATTCATAAATAAAATTATTTTTTGTGTAATCTTGGGCATGATGACAATGCGGACATGTTGGCGAATAATAAATTGTGATGTCCGCCGCATTTGCCATACCAATAAAACCAAAAGCCGCAATCGCAGATAAAAATATTTTTTTCATAAATAATCTCCTTTCATACAAATTTAATGATTTGATTATAGAAAAACATATATATTTTTCGCAAGATAATTTTATGAAAATTTGCATTTATTTTTATCGCGAATTCATCAAACGAACATCATCAAATTCAGGGTGTCCCGCAAATACATTTAATGTCGATGGACAAATAGATAAAATTTTTCTGTGTTGTTCGCGTGCCAAATTTACAACCATACTGACCAACCGAAATTCAATTGGTAATCGTTGATATGCGTCATCTATAAAAGTATGATCAATCATCAGTTTATCCAAACCGATTTTTACAAACGTTATTTCGCCTATATTTTTGCCGTCACATTTTGCACAGAATCCGCACCCGTCTGGCAAACGTTCGTATTCAACATTGTTCATAGTATTGTCCTTTGTTTTAACATCACTATAAACAACCGATAATCGTTAATAAATACGATTAAAATCCATTAAATATTGTTATAATTCTTTTTTATTATACGACCACTTTCCCGCAATGCCACAGTTTCCATGGACGACAAACGAGGGGTTAAAACCTGTATCGCGCCGTCCATACCGACAATTGTCGGCACAGACATCGCCAGGTTTGTTTTTGGCGCACATGTTGATACGGTCAAAATTCTTTTTTCATCGTTGATTATGCAACGCAGTAAATCATTTACAGCCGCCGCAATTCCGTCCCATGTTGCACCGCGGCCCTTGATAATTTCGTATGCAGCCGTTTGCACACGATGTTCGATTGTGCGACGCGTTGTTTGTGGTAATGATATTTTTGTGGCACGACAAAAATCGTTTAACGGAATTGCCCCAATGTTGATAGATTCCCAATTCACCACAGATGAATCACCATGTTCGCCCAACACATACGCATTTATTGACATGGGCGACACAGACAAATGACGTGCTAAAATTGTGCGCAAACGCGCAGAATCCAACATTGTGCCTGTTCCAATCACACGTGATGCCGGCAATCCGGATAAATCACGTGCCAACATTACCATTACGTCCAAAGGATTAGTGACGATAATTATTTTGACGCGCTTGGGGTCTGTATTTGCCATGACACGCGGAATAATATCACGAATAACATCTGCGTTTGCCGCCAATAAATCTGTACGTGTTTGACCGGGTTTTTGATTTGCCCCAGCGGCAATTATAACTATTTCAGAGCCTTTGATTTCACGATAAGAATTTGCCGCAATTATTTTAACATCAAATGAAAACGCAGATGCGTGTCCTAAATCCATTGCAGCGGCTTGACTCCTCACACCATCGCGGTCAAACAAAACCATTTCATGAACCAGCCCTGTATTTTTAATTGCGGTCGCAACAGCCGCACCAACTGAACCCAAACCAATAATTGCAACTTTCATAAATTCCCCCTGCTCTCGTTTTTTATATTATATCATATTTCAGGGCGATTTTTTTAATAAAAAAACAGGGGATAATTCCCCAACATCATAATTTTATTGACAAATCACATATTTTGTATTATTTGTTATTTTATTGTATATAAAAAGGTAAATTATGAACAAAAAACCATTAAAAAAATTAAACATATCCACGGATAATGCGGGTGTTGTTGCCGTATTTGTATTTTTTGGACTGTTTGTTGGCTCGATATTGTTCGCAAGTATTGCAGGCAATAAGCAAATTGAGAAAGACAAAAAACTGAATGACCCCCGATTGAACACAGCAATAGACACAATGTATGCTCGTAAATATCGTATGGGTGCCGGCCAAGATTACCTTATTGCAAAAGATGAATACGAGGCCGTCAGGGAACGGGTGTTAGCCGAACAAAAAACAAAAACAAAATAGTTCAAGGATTTTATTATGCCACAGTTAACAGAACAAGAAAAACAACAAAATAAAATTCAAAGATTATGTGATACTTTGAAAACAATGGGATGTTTTAAATTGCGTTCCAATGATGCAAAATCAGAAAATTTAAACTTTAAAGCACATGGGGCATTTGCCACAGAATTGGCAACTGATTTTGTTGTTGATTGTTTGCATAAAATTGGTTTTACCAATGTAATTAATGATAAAGAAAAAAATGATTTTTATCATTCTGTGCATGCCATCATAGAATGCGAATACGATTTAACTGGCAGTTATATAAAAAACGGGAACGTCCAAGATATCCAGGCATTATATAACTTTTTAGAACATGTAAAAAGTTGGACACCAATATCGGCACAAACAGACATGGGTCAAAAAACGATATCAATAGTTCAACACAAACAAAATTTATTACGTTATTTAAATCAACAAAAAATTATGTGCAAATAAAAACCGCCGAAATGGCGGTTTTGTTTTTAATGTTTTTTTAATATGATTTTGCGACATAAACAAATGTTGGGTCATTTGCATCTAGACATCTGCGGCTGATTTTATATTTTTCAATCAAGCCATCAAATTCATCATTTAATGTTAAATCATATTTAATACGGAAAAATCCGGTTGTGCCGCGTTCCAGTTCGCGTTCCAAATCCGCCAATGTTGCAACATCATGCATTTGTGCGTTTTGGCGCGCCAATGCGCGTTCATACATTTCACGTTGCATTTGCTGCATCAAACCAGATGCTGTTTTCAACAATTCATCTACAGATACCGTTTGTTTGGATTCTTTGCCCAAATCACGACGAGTAATTGTGACAGAATCATTTTCCATTTCGCGACCACCTATTTCAACACGCAATGGCACACCACGTTTAATCCATTTCCACATTTTATCAGGCGCACGCATATCGGTTGTATCAACCAAAACACGCAAATCCGTGCTACGTAATTTTTCGCCCAAATCTTCGGCATATTTATTTAATGCATCTGTGTTTTCTTCGCGAACAATTGGGATAATCACAATTTGACATGGCGCAATGGCTGGTGGCAAACCCAAACCATCATCGTCACTGTGAATCATGATCAGGCCGCCCATCATACGTGTTGATGTTCCCCAAGATGTCGTCCATGCATATTGTAATTTACCGTCCGTCCCCAGATATTGAATATTAAAAGATTTTGCAAAATGTTGTCCCAAATCGTGCGATGTACCTGCCTGTAAAGCCTTGCCATCTTGCATAATTTGTTCAACGGTATATGTGTGGTCGGCACCGGCAAAACGTTCTTCGGGTGTTTTTTCGCCGGCAATAACAGGCGCCGCCAAAACATCACGCATGTAATCTGCATACATTTTATGCATTTTTTTCGCATCGGCATTTGCGTCTTCGTGGGTGGCAAAAACATTATGACCTTCTTGCCAATTAAATTCCGATGTGCGCAAAAACATACGCGGACGCATTTCCCAGCGCATAACATTTACCCACTGATTCAACTTCATCGGTAAATCACGCCAAGATTGCACCCAACGGGACATAGCCTCGCCAATGATGGTTTCAGATGTTGGACGAATAACATAAGGGTCTGTTAATTCGGCATCTGGGTCCGGTTGTAATTTACCATCAATCATTTTCAAACGATAATGTGTGACAACCGCCGCTTCTTTGGCAAAACCAGCAACATGTTCAGCCTCTTTATTAAAATATGCAATAGGTATCAGTAATGGAAAATTTGCATTTTGAACACCTGCTGCCTTAATTCGTTTATCCATTTGGTCGCGCATCAGTTCCCATATTGCCCAACCATATGGTTTAATTGTCATACAACCACGCACAGGGGCATTTTCCGCCAAATCGGCTGCAACAATTAAATTTTGATACCATTCACTAAAATTTTCCGCACGTGTCGGTGTTATTGCTGTTTTCATTTTTATATCTCTTTATCTTTTAATTCCATATATTTGTTCGATACGATTTCATGCAATTCTGTTGCAATTTCTTTGCGATTCATACCAGATACAGAAACAGGTTCCAATGCCCATATATGCACGGTCATTCCGCCCAGTTGCGCGATATGAAATATTTGACCAAACGCACTGCGTTCAACCTCGCACTTTGGACCTTGGGTCTGTTTCACATTATCAAAGTAAGCATAATCGTTTGCCAAAACCTGGTCATTAACGCATTTATTGCGACGCGTACGATATGTAATAACCATTGGTTGAATTGTTAAATTATCAATTTCTTCGACCATATTAAACATTGCAGATTTAAATTCACGAACATACGCGCCATTGGTGGTTGTTCCTTCGGGGAAAATCACAACAGGATATGATGCAGAATTCATTTGTTTTGTCATGGCACCAATCGCCTCGATGGCATGCGATGGGCGTCTATCCACAAAAACCACACCGAATTTTTTTGCAATCCAACCAACCAAAGGATAAGATGCAATATCAATTTTTCCAACAAACGAACAACCATACGCCACAGGCATACTCATCAATTCAAACACAGAAATATGATTACAGATGCACAATAACGGACGTTTTTTTGATAATTTACCATGCCGACGAATACGCAAACCTGTGGTGGCACTCAAACTCCACATGAAAAAGCGCATATATTTTACAGAAAAACGTCCGCGTGGAATTAAAAAAATTATTGGAACCTGGATTAAAACAACAAATACGAATAATACCGCACGAATCAGCGCAATTGCAGTATCAAAAATATTAACCCGACATTTATCCGCCATTACTTTCATTATTCTTGCCTTTCGTCTTCGTCTGTTTTATCTGGGTCTTGGATTAATTCAGCATCAGCCGCATCTTCGCGTAATAAAAATGCAAACACAGAACGCATTACACGCATTGCGCCCTTGGCAGGAGAGGCAATAATTTTGCCCAATGTTTGAATAAAGTTAGACGGCAATTCAAAATCTTCGCCTTCGAAACTTTCATTTGTGCCAAAGAAATGTTTTCTGTAAAGCGCGTCCATATCTTTGGTGCGCAACATCACAAATACGTCGTATGAATTAAATGGTTTATCAATAAACACACCGCGTCCAAATGTTGCGTTTATACGCAAATACCCCTTTACCAATGGTGTCATTTGACGACGCGCAATATTCGCATCAACAAAAACCTCTGGTAAAATATTCATACGCGTTAATTTTGGATTTACACCCGGTGCCAATTTTGTTGATTCCACAGTTGCACGCAAACGCAAAGGCGACAGATGATTATAATATAAATATGAAATTGCCTGGGCTGATTCCGCCGGATTTGTTCCCGTCCATGATGCAACGCCAAACACAATACCAATTTTATGACGCATAATATATTCGCCCAAGCCCGCCCACAACAGACGCATTACCAGCGCATTTTCACGATATTCCGGTGCCACACATGCACGTGACATTTCAACAATATTTGCACCAGATTTTTTTATTTTTGAAATATCAAATTCAGTTTCTGTATAAAATCCGCCCATTTTTTCCGCCGCATCACGATTGATAATGCGATACGTGCCAACAACGCGACCTTCGTGAAAAACACCCAGATATTCAGCAAATCTGTCATAAGAGTCATATTCTTCGCGTAAATTTTTTTGTTCTTCGGTTGCAGACGCACCCTCTTCTTCAACAAAGACACGATAACGAAGTGCGCGCACCTGGCGGCGTTCTTCTTTGGTACGGGTCAGGCGCACCTCGAAATCACGAACTTTTATACTCATTTCTGTTTTATCCTTTTATATACTGGGGTTAAGGATAACAAAGAAAAACCACTATATCAACAGATTTATTTTAATTTACCAGATAATTCACCAATGGCGATTGCATACCAATTTGAATTATTCCACTTTTTGATTCTATAAAAATTTGGATATGTTAAATACGCAATGCGAACCGTCGTCATATCTATATCTGTATCAGGCGATATTGCATATACCGTATCCGCTTTATCCGCCGTATCGGCAACCAATCCAACAACCGTATCATCAGCCGCCAATGGCGTACCATCTGCATTTAATACCCCCAAGGTTGCCCAATATGATACAGGATATTTTTTATCGCCATTTATTAAATCATCGTCTATGTCCGATGGAATTAAAACACGTGTGACAATTTTTTCGTCCGGGCGCCAACCCAATTTATTCAAATAATTCCCCGCACTGAACATTGCATCACTGATATTATTTATTATATCAATTTTTCCGTCACCATTGCCGTCTGCACCATATGATGCCAATGTCGTTGGTATAAATTGAAAATGCCCCATTGCACCAGCCCAACTGCCGTAAATACTGTTTATATCCAGATTATTTTTATCTGCAATTTTCATCAATGCCAATAACTGGTTGGTAAAAAATTTTTCACGACGTCCATCATACATCAATGTAAAAAATGCGTCTTTTAATTTATATGCCTTTTTGACAGTTCCATAATTTGATTCCATGCCCCAAAATGCCAAAATCACATGACGCGGCACACCATATTTTGTTTCAGTTTTTCCCAACAAAGTTGGATATTTACGTGCCATATTTTGACCACTGCGCACACGTTCAGCATTTACCGTTCGCGATAAATAATCACGCAATGTCAATTTAAATTCCGATTGGTTTTTATCATTATATACTATACGCGGAATAAACACAGAATTTTTCAAGGTTGCATCAATTGTCGCATTTGAAATACCGTCCGCCATTGCGGTCGCACGCACAGACGATTGTATTGCGTTCCAACGTTCAAAATCAAATTCACCACGCGCCGCGTATGATTCAATCGACACAAACGAAAACAATGCGCAAAAAAACACCACGCCCAAATGTTTCATATTACAACCCCATTATTATTTGTATTAAATTAAAAAGCGTATTTTAATCCCAAATGCAAACTAAATGATTGCCATGTTGCCTCTTTCAAAGCATCTGTCACGCGTTCAGTATATGCCGGATATGTTGTTGCGATATAATCAAACGCATCAGGATCAACATTGCTGGGAACCTCGGTATATTCGGTGTATTCAGCCCAATAAATTTCACCACCGATTTTACCCACATGGAAATAATTTGTGTCCGCCTTTAACGATAATTGCAAACGGTCAGATAAACGCATCGAATATTCCATTTCCAATTCATACGCAAAGGCATCATTATCACCCTCGTCCAAGAAACTGGGGTGTTGTTGCCAATCTGTCCGGTTTGGCCATATACCTTCGGACGAATATTTCGGCATACTGACCTGGCCATAAAAGCGCAATTTATCAGTTAATGTTAATTGTTTTTCAATTCCCAATCCAATATAAAATCCAGACCATGTTGTATTATATTCATGTGTTTTGCCAGACACCAATATTGGACCATCGCCGCCAACTATAACACATTCATCATAGCCAACACCCCATGGTGCATATGGATTTGCCGCATCATAAACATAATCATTTATCGACAATGCACCTGTTAATGGATCAACCGAACCAACATTGATTTGTTCGGGCGACACACATACCTGGTACCATTGTTCAGCAGCCGCTTCGGCCTGATTAATAGGAACAGCATAATAAATACCCAAATCTTCGGGGTCACCAAAGACATAATCGCCGTCCTGGGTCATTAATGGAATATATACACCCTGGTTTGGATAATAATGGTCGGCCATTTGCAAATTATGTTTAAATATTTCATAACCAAACACAGGTGTTAATTTCCAACCCGCAATATCCCATATATTGTGCGCACCGATTCCAAACTTCATATGATTTGTGTCACCAGATTGGTCACCAACAGATATTGTAAATATTCCTTCGTCTGGACGCGCAACATCATACGGCAACAAATCATAATCCATGGACAGACCGCCACTTTCCATTTTACCGTATGTAAATTCACCAAATGCCATCATATCAAAGTTGCGCAATGTAAAATTATAACGCGCACCAGCCTTTAATTCATTAAACACCATATCGTCCCATTCCAAAACGGAATTTACAGATGTTGTAAATTGAAAATCTGCAAAACGACGACCATACCCGCCATAGATATAAAAACCATTTTCATCAGCCGTTGGTATTGACACACCGTTTGCCGTCATTGTTCCAGGATATGATGCAACCTGGGGCGCCGCAGGCACACGATATGTGTATGTGTTTGACGAAACAACTTGTTTAGAACCAGATCCAACATAATTTTGATAACCACGATTTTGATACGAACCGTATGCGGCACGATTCATCGATATTGGTTGTTTTTGATAATACGACGGGACACCTTCGTTGCTGGCCCAAGCCGGCAGCGACACGCAGATTCCAAGCAAAATCGTGATTTTATCCTTCCTCATTTGGTTTCATTATGAAACAATTTCAATATTTAATGCAACTAAAAAAATGATTTACTGGATTTTTTTATTCTTTGTTTTAATATGACCCGTATGATTGCGCCACACAACATTTATATTCATGTTCCGTATTGCATTTCCAAGTGCAATTATTGTGCTTTTTTTTCACATGCAATTTCACCAGATTGGGATTCATATTGTAATCAAATTTGTAATGAAATAGATTATTGGTTTAATAAACTGGGACGCATAAATGTTCCAACTGTTTTTTTTGGTGGCGGCACCCCTAGTTTAATGCCTATAAATATTTTTCAAAAAATTATGCAATATTTAAACAGTAAATTTGACTTATCATGTTGCGATGAAGTCACCGTTGAATCAAATCCTGGGACAATCACACATGATAAATTACAAAGATTTATTGAAAATGGCATGACGCGTTTATCAATCGGTGTGCAATCATTTGATGATGACGAACTGCAATTCTTGGGACGCAAACACAACGCACAAACCGCAATAGATTTGATAAATGATGCACAAAAATCTGGTATCAGGGTCAGTGCAGATTTTATATATGGACTGCCAAATCATAATGTAAAAAATGTAATTCGATTATGCACACAAATAAATGATATTGGATTACAACACGCATCTTTGTACGAATTAACCGTCGAGCCAAACACTCCATTTGGACATATGAATTTAAATATGCCGTCCAATGATGAAATGGCAGAAATGTATTTAACCATACAAAGTCATTTAAATTTATCACGATACGAGGTTTCCAATTATTCCGCGCCCAATCAACAATGCAGACACAATCAAAACATCTGGGACGGTGATGCGTATATCGGTTTGGGCAACGGTGCAATGGGACGCGTATTGATTGACGGCGATTGGTTTGAACAATCGGGTGGCAATATCAAAGCAAATAAGATAGACGCAAACACACGCGCCACAGAACGCATTATTACAGGATTGCGCACAACACGTGGTGTGTTAATTGACGATACAATAAAAAATATAGTTGATATAGATTTTATAAATTCTAATAATGATTCAGTCCAAATCAAAGATAATCGCATAATCGCAACATCAAAAGGATTATTGACATTAGACAATTTAATTTTACATATAATAAAGTAAAGAATAAATGGAACATAAATTATTAAATATAATTGGAATCTGCGCAGTTGCCATCACTTTGGCATTGGCCGGTTTTATACACAAGGAGAACAGCATGACAATAGGTTTAGATATTAAAAATATGGATACCAGGATTGCCCCCGGGACAGATTTTTATGATTACGCAACACGTGGTTGGCGCGTGGCCCACCCTATTCCAAACGACTATGCAAGATACGGGACATTTGAATTACTGGACGAACAAAACGATAAACGCGTTCGTGAAATCGCCGAAACAGACACCGGTAAAGTTGGTAAATTGTTTAGAATTGCTATGAACGAAAGACAATTAAACATCGAAACTGTGCGTCCTGTGCGTCCATATTTGGCAGATATCAGCAAAATAACATCTGTTGCCGATTTGCCAAGTGCGTTGGGAAAATTGCACAGTTTTGTTGATGGATTTTTTGCCGATACTGTTGAGTTAGACGAAAAAGACAGTTCATATTATTTATATCACATTGTGCAATCTGGCACAGGTTTGTCACGTGATTATTATTTTGACGACGATGAGAAATCCGAACAGGTTCGCGAAAAATATATTGAATACTTGGATAAATTGATGACCGCATTTGGTGTGTCTGGCGATGCACAAAAAATATTTAATCTGGAAAAAAAATTAGCCAAGGCTTTTTACAGAAAAGAAGATTTGCGCAATCCATTGAAAAATTACCACAAAATGTCAATCCAAGAATTCAAAGATACTTTTGTTGGTTTTGATTGGGATAAATATTTTGCCGCACGCGAAATCAATCCAAAATCAATCAGTGTTGCACAGCCCGAGGCTTTGACAGAAGCCATCAATATTATAAACAATACAGATATAGATTTATTAAAAACTTATTTAAAGGTTCGTATGATTTCTGGGGCAACACCATATCTGGACGACAGAACATACGATATTGCATTTGAATTTAACAAGGTTTTAACCGGTCAAAGCGACAAGAAACCACGTTGGAAACGCGCCATTGGTATTGTCGATGGTTCTTTGGGTGATTTGGTTGGTAAAATATTCACAGAAAGATTTTTCCATGCAGATGCAAAAAGTCGTATGCAAGATTTGGTAAAAAATTTACAATCTGCATTAAAGATGCGAATTGAAAAACTGGATTGGATGTCCGCCGACACAAAACAAGAAGCATTGAAAAAATTAAGCACTTTCCATGCAAAAATCGGTTATCCAGATGTATGGCGCGATTATTCAAATCTGGAAATATCAAACAACGATTCGCTGTATGATAACATGGTTCGTATTTGGAAATTTCATGACAGATTCTGGTTGGATAAAATAGACAAACCACGCGACCCAAACATTTGGTATATGAACGCACACGAGGTTAATGCATATTACGACCCATCAACAAATGAAATATGTTTTCCAGCCGGTATTTTGCAATACCCGTTCTTTGATATGCGGGCAGATGACGCATTTAATTATGGCGCAATCGGCAGCATAATCGGTCATGAAATGACACATGGGTTTGACGACAAAGGTCGTCACTTTGACGCAGACGGCAATATGCGCGATTGGTGGAATGCCGATGACACACGCGAATTTAACAAAAGAACAAATGTATTACGCGAGTTCTTTAACAATATAACGGTTGCAACAGACACACGTGCAAACGGAACATTTACATTGGGCGAAAATTTAGCTGACTATGGTGGTGTGACTGTTTCATTTACCGCATTTACCCAATTTGGTAATCGCACAGAACCAATCAATGGATTGACTGATGCACAAAGATTCTTTATTGCATACGCAATGGGATTCACACAGAATATTCGTGATGCCGAGGTTTTACGATTAACCAAAACAAACGAACATTCTTTGGGACGTTGGCGCGTAAATGGAATATTGCCACATATTGACGCGTGGTATGATGCTTTTAAAATAAACGATAAATCAAAAATGTATATTGCACCGAATAAACGCGTAAAGATTTGGTAAAAACACCCGCAAATGCGGGTGTTTTTTTGTTTATGGTATCGTTTTCGAACCGGTCAAACTTGCCGTTTGACGTGGTATCGCTTCCTAAACTGGCGACTATAAATAAAAGTTTCACACCTTTTGGTATGAAACTTTAATTTATGGTATCCCCAGCAGGAATCGAACCAGCATCAGAGGTTTAGGAAACCCCCGTTCTATCCAGTTGAACTATGGGGACGTATGCAAGTATTTTAAACAAACAAAAACATAAAATCAATATTTTGCAGAAAAACAAATAAATGTTGCTTTTTGATTGTGTGTCGGTATAATAATCACGAAAAAACAAAGGGAAATTAAAAATGGCAACAATTACACGAAATGATTTGGCAACTCGCTTGCGTGATAAATTTGGTTTAACCGCAACCGATGCATATAAAATGATAGATGTTATTTTTGCAGAAATTGGTGAATCGTTGGTTAATGGAAATGATGTCAAATTTTCTGGATTTGGAACTTTTAAAATTTTAACAAAGCCGGCACGCATTGGTCGTAATCCAAAAACAGGTGTTCCGGCGGTTATTTCTGCGCGTCGCGTTGCAACATTTCGCCCCAGTACAGAATTTAGACATCGTGTTGGCAACAAAGACTAATAATATGAAAAACAAGGCTGTTAAATTTGGGATTATTGCAACATTGTTGCCACATCTGTTTTGTTGCGTTTTGCCAGTTGTATTGGCAATATTAAGTTTATTCGCCCCAGAGGTCGCACATTCATCGTATTTTATGCCAGATTGGTTGGAACCATGGTTGTTTGTGATTTCGGCTTTGATGTTGGGGTTGTCTTGGGTGTTTGTTATACGCGATTGTCATTGCGATTGTGACATGTGCCATACACACGAAAAACACGCCCCACAAAAAATCATTTTATCTGTTATAACGATTTTATTTATTGTTAGTGTTGTTTTGCACATCATCGCACATCATTAACAACGTTCGATTTTCAGTGTGCAAAGTTCAGTTGATGTGTCGGTATGTGACCGACAATTTTTTTACCACCCTATACAGATGTTAATATGACTTATTTTTTTATTTGTTTTATGCCACCAAATATGATAAAATAAATCATAAAAGGTAGGAGTGATATCGATGAAAAGATTAGTCGTTGTTTTAAGCAGTTTGTTGGTTTTACCCGCATTTGCTGAGGTTTCACCGTCGCAAATTGACACAGAAAATATGTTTTCTGGGGTTGAATTTGACGATGCGACAACTGGTGCGGTCGAAGAAATTGTTGCAGACGAAGAAGTATCTGCGCCGGTTGCAAAACCACAAACCAGCACATCTGGTCGTATGATTGGAACCGGCACCGCAGGTCGTGTGGCGGCGGGCCGTTCGGGCATCAGTCGCGCCAGCAATGTGGCCGGCCCCAGAACAAATTCTGTGCGGTCACGCAGTATTTCTGTCCGCAGTGCAACGACACCTGTGCGCACAACATCGGTGACAACACGTCGCGCCGACAACATTGGGAACACCCAACGTCAAGGTGTTGCGGCACGTGCATCAACATTGAATTCCACCCAAACAGTTTATAATCCCAATGCAACCAGTGGTGTTCGCGCATCTGTGACATCACGTGGCATGCGTGCGGCAACAATTGTTCCCGCCACAACAACAACAGTTCCAACAGCGGAATCTGCGGTGGAAACAACCAGCGAATTGAACGCGATTAAATCTTTGACCGAATATTGCCAGGCACAATATGCGTCTTGTATGGATAATTATTGTAATGTTTTGGACGACAACCAAGGTCGTTGCACATGTTCCAAAAACATTTCTAACTATGAAAAGACCGAGGCCGCATTGGAATCTGCAACCGAGGCATTACAAGATGTCGCCCGCAGTATTCAATATATCGGTTTGCCAGCAGAACAAATCAATACACTTTTCACAGAAACCGAGGCAGAATTAACCATGAAAGATTCCAAAGATAATTCTGCAATTCGTTCCAGTTTGGATAAAGTCAAACGTATGATTGTTGATGTTAAATCTGGAACTGCATCTTCGGTTGGCACCGCTAGCAGTATGAATTTCGATTTGTCTGGTTTATTGAACTTTGACATCGGTTCAACAGGTTTCGATTTGTCGGCATTTATGAACACAACCAGTTCTAATACCAACAGCATTTCAAATCAACGTGGCGAAAGTTTGTATAAAACCGCATCTGCACGTTGCAAGGCATCAGTATTGAATTCTTGCACCGCCCAAGGTGTTGATGCCGCGGTCGTGACAAATTCATACGATTTGGAAATCGATAAATCATGTTTGGCATACGAACGCGCTTTGACAGAGTCAAATATACAAATGACACAAACCGTTGCAAACGCAAAAGAAGTCTTGAAAAAGGCTCGTTTGATGGTTGCACAAAACAAAAACGCATACGATTTGCGCGGTTGCGTCAGTGCATTGGAATCATGTATGCAAGACGATTATGTTTGCGGTAATGGATACGAAAGTTGCTTGGACCCAACCGGTCAATATATCGTAAATGGTTCGGTCGTTATCGGCAGTATGCCTGGCAACAACACAGACGACAGCAGTATGTCTTCAAGTTATTCACACGATAATTTGTTCAAAACATGGGACAACAACAATAAAAACCCATGGGTTGATTCCAGCAACCAAAATAAATTTATCAGTTTGGTTGAATATATAAATGAAACTGTGACATCAAATGCGGCACAGAGTGCATCGGATAAAATGTCGGCATATTTGCAAAACAAAATTGGTTGGCATGACAGCAAAAACAACAAAGATTATGGTATGTGTATGTCTGTGTTGAATCAGTGCCAAAAATATACATACGATAACAAAGGCAAATACAATCCGCAAAACGAAGTTATCAAAAACTTCTTGCAACGCGCGTTGGTGCAAATCAAAATGTCACAAGACGAATTGTTGGCATCATATGCCGAAGATTGTATCAGCGATGTTTCCAGTTGTTTGTCATCAAACAATTATGACGAAGCAAATCCAGAAAGCACAAAATCCAGAACAGCAATCAATTCTTGCTATTCACAAATCAAGACTTGCATGTCTGTAAATGGTAATATTTATGGTTCTGTGAATCCTACGCTTTTATTGAATTGGGTGACGGGTAATTACACCAGTTTGGAAATATTCCGTTCAACCACAGCCATTGATGATTCTTGTGCATTATTGACCGATGAAACAGATTGCAAATCCGCGCGCGGTTATTGCGATACAGGTTCCGCAGTCAGCGCAATTAATAATGGTGGCGCAATCTGCACATGGACATGGACAGACAATAGCGACCATAACAAAGGTGGTACATGCAGCAAGAACAGTAGTGCGACATGTAATTAAAACTGAAACAATTAAAAATCCCCAGATTATTCTGGGGATTTTTTATTCCGCCCCGCTGGGTCCCGTCGCGGCTTTGCGACAGCAAAGACGGATGGGTAAGCATTGGGGAGGGGGACCTCGCTGAAGCGAAGCGAAAGCGGGTGGAGGGGGTTATATGCAAACAAATTTATATTATATAACCAAATTTGGACGTGATGCACGCAGATTTTCCAAAGATTTTTCTTGTGCCACACGAAAATCCGCCGGATTCCAAATTTGAAAAGAATTACCGCGACCGACAAACAATGCCGTATCCACAATTCCCGCATGCGCCAATAAATCCGCCGGGATTATAATACGCCCCGTCACATCAAATTGTAATGGACGCGCATCTGCAAACAACATCGCCGACAAATCGTCCAAAGAATTATCAAAAACACCCATTTTATCGGTTGCCGCCGCCAAAGATTCCATGCGCGACATGGATAACCCCTCGATACATTTATTTGTAAAAGAACGGTAAAGAACCACACCGGCAAATTTTTCATTATTTAATGCGGTACGAAAAGAAGCCGGCACAGAAATACGCCCCTTGGTATCCAAACGATTTTCATAAGATGAGAGAAACAATGACATTTTATCCTTTGAATTTTTCTTTGGGGTTTTACCGGCATCAACCGCACCACGAAAATCAGTCTAGCATGTGATTTTTTGTATGTCAATGACATTTCATAATCAATTTATGGGATTTTATGGTTTTACAAGACAAATCGCACTTTTTTAAAATAAATTTAAAATATTTTATTTTTTCTCTTGACCTGCGATTCGTTTTTGTTTTAAGATGTTTGTATAGACAAAAGGCAAGTGTCTAGAATTACCGAATTCGCCCGGATTTCTGGTAAAAAACAAACAAAGAACAACCAAGCGATGGCATATTTTTTGTAAATACGATTGTAAATACAGAAATTAGTCATCAAATCACACACAACAACCCAAGCAAGGAGGGACCCACACAATGCAAAAGAATATCAAACAGATAATGATTGCACTGGACCAGGTTTTGAGCACAACCGTTTGGGTAAATCAAGATAGACAAATCATTTCACTCAGTGATGAATTGCATGTTGGCAACAACAATGCACCACGTTCTATCGAAGATTTGCCACGCGCATCATTGGTCGGCGCATACGTATCATTACAAATTAGAACAGACAATTTTGATGTTGCGGCTGAAACATTGGAAACACATGATTTGGCATTAAAGGTCAAAGAAATGGTGTTTGCCGAGGCAAAGAAAATCATGGATAACGATACAGAATCCATGGAACGTCATGTAAAGGCTGCATAAAAAACACAGTTTCCGGATTACCGGAAGGAGAGGAGAAACCGCCAACAAGTAATTGTTGGCGGTTCGTTTTTTACCGGTCACGACTGCGCGGCAACATTTTTATATTGTTTTCGGGCGCAATCCCCGCAGATTCCATAATTTGCACCAATCGCGCACTGGAAACAACCCAATGTTGCGCACCAACATTTGTTTTTTTATTCATTTTGTCGGCTGTTTTTTTAGGTGCAGTTTTGTTTTTATGCCATGTTGATTTCTTTTTTTGAATCATATTTTCGTCCTTTGGTTATACATATAAATATTATAAATTTCATGCGCAATGTTTTGTATCTGTATGAATTCCCTTTGGGGACACACAGCATATTTTTGAACAAAAAATCCCCTTGCATAAAAAATTAATATCGTGATATAATATTTTTGTCAGTGGGTGTTCCACTGATGAGGTGTCAGAACCTGAATCTAATTCCGTCTAAGATATAGACGTAAAAAAAACTCCAACCGTAAAATTGGTTGGAGGGTTGCGAATAATACCCCGACCGGTAAAATAAGCACACAATTTGAATTAGAATTGTTCTGAACCTCCAACCGCCTATGTAATTTGGTGGTTTTTTTATTTTTTGTTGCACAAAAAACATGGTTGGAGAGAACAAAGTGAAACGATTGTTTGTGATGGTTTGGGTATTTGTGTTTATGGCGGTTGTGCCATTGTTTCACGCAGTCGCAGATAATACATGCGATGGTATTTTGAATACAGGTCAATGGAATCAGTTAATGAACGGAACTACTTTATCCAGTTGGACGAACTATCAACATTTATCAAATCGTACTGCTGATTCTACAAACAATTCTATATCGTTTGATTTTGTTGGAAATAGTGTATGGAATATTGCTAATAACTATACAACAGGGCTCACTGTCAGTGGGCACAAATATTTTGTGACTACGCTTGTGGAATCTAATGTGCCTGTTGCAGAGTTTTATTTGGCATATGTAAATACCTCAGGCGCTTCCACGAGTAGTTTTAAAAATGTGTCCTTGACAGCGGATACATTAACGCGTGTTTCTGGGCTTACAACAGGAACCGGACGTGGGTTAGGATTAGAGTTTAAATCAGTTAATCCTGGGCATATGACAGTTAAAGATTTTCAAATTTTTGATTTAACAGAAATGTTTGGCGCTGGAAACGAACCATCTTTGGCAGATGCACAAACTATGATTGAACGACATGCCACAAGTTTAGGAATAACATCGGTTAATGGATATTATGAATATAATCCTGGAACACAGATATCGTATTGTGCCCCAGAAATCAAAATCGCAACCACTGCATACAATGCGGCGCGGTTTAATCCGGTGAAAACAGATTTAAATAATGCGGTGGCTACCATACGCGAAATCGTCACAAAAACGATAAATCAAACCGCCGCGATAGCCAGTTTGCAAGCGGACAAGCAGACCCGCCCGGAAGACGCTTGTCCTGCTGGCAAAAAATGTTTATTGGTTGAAACCGAAGAAAACGGTGTTATTGTTCCGCACTGGTTCCCGATAATAGAGGCGCCCGAAGAATAAAAAATCACCTATATATTTTGTTTGGTTAAAAAATTAAAAACAATAAATATTTCAATGCGTTTTTTACTTGCGTATATGTTTTTTATTTTTATACAATCATTATAATAAAAGGGGGAGATATCCTGTGCAAGACCGCATAGAACCGCCAATTTTAATGTCGCGTTTAATGACCTTTGTATTGGCCACTTCGTTGGTCGTGCTGGCTGTGTTGGTTTGGACATTGGATAAAATGTTTCCTTTAAATCGACCCCAAGTGTTTTTCTTGACGTCACAAATGATGGACGATCAACAATTAACACTGACGGAAATACCAAAAGATAATTTGGAATTATATAAACAACAATTTATCAAAGAGTATATTCGCGCACGTAATGAAATCGAACCTAACCTGTCTATTATGCGCGCACGTTGGGCAAATAACGCCGATGGTATCGTTAAAACTTGGTCAAATGACGATGTTTTCGGTAAATTTACAGAAACAGAAATGTTTAATATCATTAACCAAGATTTAACAGAGGTTTTTGATATTAAATGCGTTGTCGAATTTCCGCTGTATAATTCTGTTATTCGTGCGGTAAATAGCGATAATGCCGACACATACAGTGTGCATTTTCAATACAACTGTAAATACGGACCGTTGGGCGACCAAAGTTATGTCCAAGAATACATTATTCGTGTGCAGTTGGAACCAGGTGATGAAAATTCTGTTAAGTGGGCTGAACGCATGGAAAACCCACTGGGGATTCGTGTTAGTGGTTATGATGTAATCGATGCACAAAACAAAGTTTTAAATACTGACCCATTAAATTGGTCTGGTGTGATACAGGAATAAAAAGAAACAAAGGAAGGAAAGATGTTAAAAATTTTGCAAGCAAATGGATTGGCATGTTTATTGGTGTTGGCATCATTTAATATTGCCGACGCCAAGGTTCAGGCCGCATGGGAAAATCCAAATGCAAATATGGCCGCGGGCAGTACAAAACCTGGATATGCACAGTTGTCTTGGTCGCCTGGAACGGTTTTACCGTTGAAATTGCGTAATGGTATGGTGACAATGGTGTCTTTGCCAAATGGCGAACAAATTGCTGATGCCGTTGTTGGCGATAAAGATTTATTCCAAATCAAAGGAACCCAAGGTGACAGAACTTTGTATTTAACACCTATGGAGGCCACAGAATCCGATACAAATATGATTGTGACTGGACAATCTGGAAATAAATATATTTTCTATTTAACAAATGCCGGTATTGATTCAAACGATATTTCTTATTCCCAGGTTGATGTCGTATTGGATAATGGCGCATCTGTGGGTAATGCGACTGCAAATGTTCGCAGTGGCAGTGGTATGAATTCTATATTCGCCACCGAAAAACCTGCGTCCAGCACCGTTGGTGTTGATGGCGAAGATTATGCGTGGATTAAATCTATGAAAATCGACCCGTCAGAATTCCGTTTCGATTTAGATATTTTCGTTCCAAATCCTGACGATTATGTGATTGCGCCTGAACGCGTATGGCGTGATAAGATTTTCACATATATTGATTTCGGCGATAAAGTTATTGCAATGACTCAACGTCCGGTGGTTTCGTTGTTAATCGAAGGTGGCGAATCACCTGTTGGTTTTCGCACCGATGGTCAAGACGGTCGTTTATTGATTGTCGAGGCTGTGGGCGATATGGTTTTACGCAGTGGCCAACGTATTGTTTGTATCAAAAAACGTGAAAAACCTTTCTTGATTGCAGATACCGCATCGGTTATGGCTTTGGCAGAGGCAAATGTTGCACAAAGCATGATGTCTGGACAATCATTAAATAATGTCGCATATAACGCGGATATGAGTGCAATGTATGGTGCGCCGATGGATTATTCGGCAACACCAATGTATATGTCAAATACGACAAACGCGTTTGGAACCGGAACATATATGCCGGCGGGATACAGTATGCCTGTCACCCAGGGTGGTGTTAGTGGCGGAACATCAACAACATCTATGATTCCAACAAAACGCGAAACCGCAGGTGCGTATTTACCACAATCAAACATTCCGTTGATTTCATCAAATCAAACCGGTGTTGCGGTTGAATTTGCGTCCGATACATCGGTCAAGGCTTTGGACGATTATTGGTCTGAATTGTTGGCTAAATTTAGTGGCGACAGCGGTTCAGGTTTGCTGACCCCGTATCAAAACAGTGTATTTTATGCGGTTGATGAACAAGGTGTTGGTGAATTGGGTTCTAATGCATCGGCGGCACGTTTGTATCGTTTGCGCATTGGTCCAATCGCAGATATCGATACAGCACAAACCCTGTGCGATAAATTAATGAAATTCCAGGTGTCTGGTTGCAAGGTGGTGCGTATTCAATAAATAACTGCGAAAAAACAGGATAGATTGTTATGGCTAATAAAATAGTAGATAAAATTAAAGAATCTTTGAATACAACGCCGGTCGCGTTTCGGTGGTTGTTGTTGATTGCGGCATTTATTGTCGTGTTAATACTGCTGTTTTTATTGCTGAGCAAACCAAAGCAAAATGCGGTAAATGTCGTTCCGGAAAATCGCGATGTAAAATTGATTATCGCACCTGAATCCGCAAGCTTTGTCGATACGAAAATCGGGAACAAAGCAAAACAGACTTTCAAAATAAACGCAACATATAATGTCGTGATTGATTCGGTTGCATTGAAAGATAAAATCGATGGTTTTTCTATTACTAAATCTTGTGTGAATACCAATGTTAAATCATATGATATAAACAAAAGTATTCCTTGTTTGGTTGATGTCGCATTTTCGCCAAATAATGAAACCGCATCTGGTGATGCAACCATTGTGATTTCGTGGCATGATAAAAAAGATTCACGTGATGCCGGTAAAAAAGTTAGCAATATAGTTATTCCGTTTAGTGCAAAGGGTGCAAGTCAGCCCGCACAAAAACCTGTGCAGGAAAAAATCCCAGAACCCGCACCTGTGGAAACAACCACCGAAGATGATATTGACACGAATTTATTTGATGATGTCGATTATGATGACAGTGATGATGCGGATTCTATGCCGGATTTAACCGATACGACAAATGTATTCAAAGCCGCACCGGCACCCACACCGGCACCGGTTCAAAAACAACGTGCACCGGAAAAATGTTCCGATTTTGCAATGCCTGGGTACAGCACATCTGGCGCACAAATTGGTTGGATAAAACCAAGTGATGGTCGTTATGAATTTCACCCTTTTTCTGATAAAGACTGCAAAAATCCAACAGGGATTTATAACCCCGACACAGGTATTATCACCAGCATTGATGGCAAGGGCAAAAAAATTGGAACAGATGCAGACCATATTGGTTGGACCGGTGATATAACATCTGCGCCGGCATTAAAATCAAAACATGTTGCGGCACGTGTGGCAGATTCTTCGACAGATAAAATCGGTGGCATGGGCGATTTCAAGGGAAAATTCCAAGAAGCTGGTGCGGGTATGGAATTGATTACGGCACCAACAAAACCAGCCGAGGTGTATGAAGGTTCTGGCACAGGCGAAGCAATTTTCGCAAGTCGCCCATACGACCGTTCATTTATATTGCGTCAATTTAAACCAATTCCTGCGACTATTGTGTCCGAGGTTCGCGCAGACCCATCGGTATATTGTCCAAACGGTGATTGTTCAAAAAGCAGCGGTATCCCTGTGCGCGCAACTGTCGATAGAAATGTTTATTCCGACAATGGTCGCAATATCATTATCCCAACAGGAACTTTGTTGATGGGGTATTTGACTGGCGAATTACCTGGGCCATATAAATCTGTGGGACGTATGAAAATAAATTGGTATCAATTTATTCGTCCAGATGGTGTTGAATTTAATTTTGAAGATGGGTCTGATCCATATTCTGCCGATGCCCAAGGTCGCGTTGGTGTTCCAGGATACGGCAGTACGGATTATATCGAACAAATGGTTATGCCATTGATTACCGCAATGATACCAGCCGCGGTAAATATGATTGCACCAATTGCCGATACATTTGTAAATCAAATCGATTTGGATAATAATACCGTCGTTCAATCTGGAACTGTACGGTCGTCCGAATTGGCAAAAAATGAAGTTATTACTGCATGGAACAAGGTTGCACAAAAATTGATTGTTGATGCATTGGATAATACGACACCACCTTTTTCAATTGCTGCGGGAACCCGTATTACTGTATATTCACCTGTGGATTTGATTGCGGCATGTGGTGGCGAAGATGATGAAAATGCTGGTAAAAAATGCGCTTTCCACACGTACGCAAAAAATACACGTCGTTCTTGGTCTGGATTAAAAGGTCAAGTTGTTGTAAATCCAGAAGACGCATCATGGACAGGTCAAGTTCGTTCGTTTGATATGGCACAATATTGCACCCAGGATTCCAAAGGCATTTGGACAGTTAATCAGTCCAAGATGAACGATATTATTGCCGCTGGACATGATTACAGAACCGCATTGGCATATTGCCAGGCTCAAAATTATCAAGGTAAAACCCAGGCTAAATACGAAGCATATTATGATAATAAATTGCAACAAGGAATCCAAGGCGTTGATTCAGATGGCAAAAAAATTAAATTGGAAACAGGAACAAAGGAATATAACCAACAGGTTTTGGGATTGGAATATGATGATGAAGGTAATATCAAAAATCCATTTGAAAAACCTGCCGCAGCGGCCCCAGCCACAGAATCAGTGGGCAGTTTAGATTGTTATGGGGCGGCACCTGACCAGTATGGTTGCTGTCCGGGGGAAACATATACCGATATGGGCGACCAAGGGTTTAATTGTTGCCCAGACTCCGGTGGCGATTGTTTTCCACCGCTGGATTTGAATTAGTATCGGGGGATACATAAAAAAACACACATCATTTGATGTGTGTTTTTTTATGTTTATTTCAGGCCAAAATTGTTTGTCGATTCGCACACGAATAGGAAAACATTGATATTTTCTTTGTTTTTCGATTTGAACTACAACTGAAAGTTGTAAGGTTAGCGAATTCCAACACTTTGGTTTATAACAACAATATAATATAAAGGAGAAAAAATTATGAATAAAACTCAACAAATCGTTCATGAAAATATGGAAAAATTTCACAACGCCGAACAAATGTGGTTTTGGTTTGTGTATTCTAAATCTGTGCAATCGGGATTCATGCCCAGATCTAAACCTGTATCAAAACGCGTGTGTGAATTGTTGGACGTAGAAACCATGATTACAAAACTGTATTTATCAGGACAATTAACAACCGAAGAATTAAGTATTATGAAAAAATACGGCGATAAACGGCGCGCACCACATCAATATGTTTGGGCAGAAAACCACGATGCATATATATGGAAATGCGCAATGGATAAATTGGATTCTGCCGCACGCAAAAAAGACTGGTTGGATTAAAAAAACAAAGGATTCAAATTATGTTAATTATTGGATTTTCAAAAAAAACTCATTTGAAATTTGTAAATATGGTTTGCAAAAATTTTAAACACTGTGCGGTTATAACACCTGTTGGGCATAAGTTTGTTTTACATCAATTTGTCCGTCGAAATCATATCGTAAAAATTGATATTACAAAACGTAATATTACCCAACTGGAACGCAAAGGTTGGGCTTTTATTTTTTTAACCCAGGTGCGCCCAGACAAATTTAATCCGCATGCGACAACGTGTGTAAATTATGCAAAAAGCGCACTACATATAAAAAATTTTTGGATTCAAACACCCGATGCTTTGTATCGGTATTTACAAAAAAATCTGACATAATATGTCAGATTTTTTTATATATCTTGCCCAGTTGCCGCATCAAAATTTTGTTTGCCAACACGAATAATTTTATTTTCATATTTTGGTGCAACATCATATTTTATATCGCGTCGCCAATAAATTGCACCATCGGTTAATCTAACCGCATACAGCACTTTATCCAGACCAGTAATATATGCAACATTTTTCAACACAACAAATTCATGTCGTGTGCCAATGGGGCTGCACCATTTTTTTGCACCAGTTTGCTTGTTAATTTTACAAAACGCGTCACCCATGCCACCCGCATAGATATAAGTACCATCAATCACCAATGGCGCAACAATATCCACAGTTGCCGCCCCACCCGTCATATTAGAAACACTATACACATCAGCCAGCCACATAACCTGACGATTTTTTGGTGCGATTTTTATAACACTGCCACTGTGCAATCCAGAATAAACATGTGTGCCATCACATATTGGTTTGATTTCAATATCCATAGAATTTGATGCAGGAAAACCAACAAATATTTTACGATTGCCATTACGAACGATATCATTACTGTCCGTTGTATAATCGCAATTTTGTGTATTTCGGTCAGGTTGATTGTCAGGTAAATTTTCAACATTTATATTTAAAATATTTTGTTGTGTGCCAGAATCAAAAATGGCTGTGCGTGTGCCAGGCAATATCGGGTCGTGTTTATCACATGCCGCCAACATCAATAAACCACAAAATATCAAAATATATTTGCGCATAAAATTAACCTTACTTTAAAGTTTGTGCAACACCAGAAATTTCACCAGGACAATCGGTATCCTTTAAAATTTTATCCAACCATTTGTCTGCGTTTTCACGATCCCCCGCCGCCAAATATTTTTGTGCGATTGTCAGCATCGCAGTATAATAAAATGGTGATGATTTTGTATTTAATGGCGACAAATATTTTTCAACGTCCTTGGCACTCATATCATCGCCACGTGCCCCCACAACATGCAAACGCGCCAAATCACGAAAATCACGCGTATTTCCATGTTCAGCCAATTTTTCCAGTTTTTTGATATCTTTGTCTTTATCCAAAGAATATGATTGGAATAATGCCAAATCAGCATTTGCACCACGACCATGTTCGCCGATATTTGCCAACGCACGAACATCAGTTTTTTCCAATGCGGTTTCATAATTTACCGCCTGGGCCATTTGATTTGCACGATATGAACGAATTGCAATTTGATATCCGGCGACCAAGATTAAAATCCCCAGAACCGCACCAATCATCTGTTTTGAATATTTTTTAAAAAATGCGATTGTTTTTTCGTTATTGACATCTTCCCAGACCTCGCGATAGAGGGCGTCTTGGGCATAATCTTCACGCGTTTTTTTTGGGGTTGCAGGTTTTAGGTTTTTCTTTCTATCCAAAATGCTTGCCATTTTTTAATCTCCTGTTCTTGATAATTTATAATTTATGATATACTATAAAAGTTATGAAAAAGCAAATCAAGAATACTTTGCCAATGTCCCCCAGTACCAGTATCGTCGAGGCACGCGGTGTCAGCGATGAATCGGGATTGGCACAATATATACAAAGTATCCAAAAATACCCAATATTATCCGCAGAACAAGAATACGAATATGCGACCCAATGGACAAAACACCAAGATTCCGTTGCCGCAGAAAAATTGGTTGCATCGCATCTGCGTTTGGTTGTGTCGGTTGCATACGATTTTAAAAACTATGGTGTGCCGGTGGCTGACCTGATTGCATCTGGGAATATGGGTTTGATGCAGGCATTACAAAAATTTGACCCAGAACGCGGTTTTCGGTTTTCTACATACGCAATGTTTTGGATCAAGGCAGAGATTTATGAAACAATTTTAAATAACTGGTCGATTGTAAAAATTGGGACATCGGCAAATCAAAAACGTGTGTTTTTCAATCTGGCACGTGCAAAACGCGCGCTGGGGATTATGGACAATACACTGAATACAGACCAAACAAAACAAATCGCCGATTATTTAAATGTCAGCGAGACGGACGTTTCCCGCATGTCGCAACGCATTGGCGCACGCGATGTATCACTGAATGCCCCAGCGCACAACGACCCGGATTCTCATGATATTTTGTCTAATTTAACCGATGACAAAATTGGTATCGAAGACAGCATCGAACAATTAGAATTAAAAAAGAAAGGTTATGCGTTATTGCGCAAACATTTGGCAAATTTAAGTGACCGCGATCGCGAAATATTGGTTGCACGCAGACTTAGCGAGCCGGTGGCAACATTGGAATCTTTGTCGCAAAAATATGGTATTTCGCGCGAACGCGTGCGACAAATCGAAGACCGCGCGTATAACAAATTACGCGATGCAATTTTGCAAGACGCAGATGGGGGGATATAATGAAAAAAATTTCAATTTATGCAATTTTGTTTGGATTAACATTTGTCGGTTCTGCGAATGCATTGCAATATTCATACGGGAACAGCAATTTTAAATTAAACGCATCTGGGTCGGCTGGGATTATAGAACCAAAGTTTAAAGATACTTTATTTTTGGGTGATTTTGAATTGGGCGCCAGATACACATACGCAATCACAGATTCACAAAAACTGGGGTTGGTATATGAATATGATGCGGATTCAATCGATGAAAATGATTTCGCACATGATGCGTTTGCGTTATGGGAAATGCGCGGTGTTGGCAGAATCGAGGCCGGATTAACAGAATCTGCGGCACATAAATTGGGTGTTGGAATTCCTGATGTTGGTGGATTGCGTATATATAACAAACCTTTGTTTTATAAAAAGATTGCGCCACGCGGAAATATTATTCCAAACACTTCAATTTCAACAGGCCATGATGCGCCGCGTTTAAATATTGTGACCGCCGCCACAGATGCCGGTCAATACGGATTATCGGTTGCGGCATTTGGCGGCGATTATGATTATGCAATTGATGGTGGTGTAAAATTTAAATTCCCAGACGGCAAATTAAAATCTGCGTTATCATTGGGTGCATCGTTTATGGATAAACCACATGGCTTTTCAAGCGCGACATATGCACCGGACATTTATGCCGATTGGCGCGTCCAAGGGTCAGTTGGGTATAATTTACAATATAACAGTTGGATTTGGGGAACATCGGCGGTTGTGATATATGATGAAAATCCAATTGGCACCACGGGCGACGGAATTTCCGCTGGGACCGGTGTCAGTTATGATTTATTAAATTATTCTGTGTCGTTATCATATATTTATTCCCATACAGGTTTATGGCACCAAGATATGGAAAAATATCGCGAACATACCGTTGTTGGTTCTGTGCGATATAAATATGATGAATATGTCAGTATGTGGTTATCAATTGGTTTAATCACCGAAACCCCATTTGTCACCGCCGCAATGAAATTAGAATTTTAAATTTAAAAACATCAAAAAACACCGGCAAATGCCGGTGGAATTATACACGCAAAATTTCGCAATTTTGCCGGTGTTTTTTTATATAAAACGCAAATTTCAAAAATACCCCTTGCATTAAATATTTATTTCTTGATAAAATATAACCTGACAGCAGGATTTGCTGTTGGGGCGTAAGAACCTCTCGTAATGTAAGAATGTCCGCGGGGACAAAAAATACCTCCAACTATAAATTGGTTGGAGGGTTGCGAATAATGCCAATTGACAAAATAAGCACGCTATTTGCTTACATTAATAGTTCTTAACCTCCAACCGCCTGCTTTCATTTGGTGGTTTTTTTATTGAAAAAATCGGTTGGAGAGATTGATTATGAAGCGATTGTTTGTGACGGGATTATTATTTGTATTTATGGCGGTTATGCCGGTGTTTCACGCGGTCGCAGATAATAACCAATGCAGAAATTTAGTAAATGTGGCTGATGTTGAAACCACAATCTATGTAAATTCAAATTACGCTTTTTTACAAGAACTCAAAAAACTTACTATTGGTAAAACATATACAATATCTGCAAATTACAGAGCAAGGCTTTCTGGTGGTGCAACACAGATTAGAGTGATTACTGGTGGTAGTAATATAGCATACTTGTTAAACGCAAATCAAAACGGCGAACGCACATCAAGAACTTTTGTTATGACCCGAGCTATTGCTGATGCGGACTCGCTTATTGTATATACTGGTAATTCTGGGGATTTCTGGAACGAAACAGGATATTTAAAAAATGTGCAAATCGAAGAAGGCGATACCGCAACAGAATACACGCCATATAATCCATTATGCGCAACATGCGATGGGCAAATTGAAAACTATGTGTCGGCAACGGGCACAGTTTCACAAAATGGCACACCGTCGCCAACAAATCCAATCGAACCGGTATTTTATCAACAAGGCGATATGATATTGCGCAAGGTTGGAAATATCGCGGATTCTTATGATGCAACCACTGGTAAAATTACCCGCAGAGTTGGTATGAAAGTGTTAGACGGAACAGAAAGTTGGGGACGTGGCAGCTATACAGGCGGATATCGTTTTTATTTGGCTATTTGTGACATGGTTAAAGACGTGTTGGCTTATAATATGTCATCTCAATACCAAGCTGTTTTATACCAAACACCTGAGGCTAATATTGATTATAGCGCTTTTATAGCCGGTGTGACAGGCACGTGTTATGGCATATTTATTAGAAATGATGATTATACAACTGTTCAAAATTTTAAAAACTATTTGGCGCAACAATATGCCGCCGGCACACCAGTTGCGGTGTATTATCCTTTGGCGACGGAAACAACGGAAAATTGGAACGAAACTACTTATTGCGCACCGAATATAAAAATCGCGACAACTGCATACAATGCGGCGCGGTTTAGCCCAGTTCAAACAGATTTAAATAATGCGGTGGCGACTATACGCGAAATCGTCACAAAAACGATAAATCAAACCGCCGCTATCGCCAGTTTGCAAGCGGACAAGCAGACCCGCCCGGAAGACGCTTGTCCTGCTGGCAAAAAATGTTTATTGGTTGAAACCG
>ODAI014623786.1_pt1 | contig 54762 bp, 42 predicted proteins | sample 1539321 | NCBI WGS metagenome assembly ODAI01 (sample SAMN02144231, study PRJEB22623) | gut metagenome | biome: sheep rumen | host: Ovis aries | place: New Zealand | reverse complement strand
GAAGCCAAACAGAACAAAAACAAGAAAAAACAGGTTTTCTTTTGTTTTCTTTTGTTTTCCTCATGTTTTTCTAACTGGCCACTTTGCGGCAAAAACAGCGTACAAGTTTACCGTACATGTCAAATTATTTCTCTTTCATCTCAGGATGATAATCCCATATTCCATATACCTCGGTGGATATCTCGCCAAGATTAGGGCTGTATCCTGTCTGAGCCGTCTGAACCTTCACGAAGTTGATGTAAGGAAGATTGGCTGGCTGTCCGTCATGTGTCATGGCATTTGATATGCGGTAATAACCCATGGCAGAGGAGAAACTCTTGTTCTTGTTGCGGAAATAATCAGAGCCAAAGTTGTCTGCATATCCCCAGTCAAACGGATATTCCATCGTGTAGCCGTTTGAATAGGTGTGCGTGTCCTTCAGACGTGAGCCGTAGTAGGTACGACATTCGCCCTCTGGAGTCGTTTCTGTTGGAACCCAATCCTGCCAGTAGTAGTCGTGACTGTTCCAGTAATCCATGTGAGGTACTATGCCCTCGTTGCCTTGATTATCCTTCCAGCGTGTGTCCGTCTTTGGAGTCGTAGGCTTATAATATGTGATGGCATAGTCTAAAGTCTCGTTTTCTGTACCATACTCGCTTCCCGCAAGTTCGTACCACGTATCGTTAGGAAGTCCGTCACCATTTTCATCCATGCTTACCCAGATAATTCCAGGTTCTGACTGGTAGCTGTAAGGATTGCCTCGTATGACCAAGTCATAATCGCCATTGCTGTTAATCACGTTATGGTCAAATCCTGCTACTATATAACCTCCTTGTGCGCCAAGGCTTACCATCCATTGTTTCTTGAAATGTTCAAGTGCCTCAGCACATGCTTCTTCCATTGTAGCTCCTTCGTGTATAAAGTCACCTACAACGGAATATCCATTTACCTGATGTCCTGGTGCTGGCATGAATTCGTACACCTTATTGACGAGTGAATGGTCATCCTCTTTTTCTTCCTCCTGTTTTTCTTCAGGAATATCAGAGGTTGAACCTTTTATGAATGCGAAGTGGTTAGGAGTAATGCCTACGCGGAACTTGTCGATTAGAGCTCCCTTGGCGTCATATCTGTACACCATGCCTGACTGTGAATAATCAACGGCATCGGCTATGTATATTTCTTCATTATTTGGATTGACACCAATTCCGTATAATTTGTGACGAGTGCCATTGTCGTCAACCGGTGCCTTTATGAATGGCTCTGTAGGTATGCTGTTGGCTGTTACGTCCACGCGGTACACATCATTATTAACTATGTAAATCGTGTTACCGGCTTTGTTTGTCTCAATCTGGACGTTTGCCTCGTCTGTTTCGAGAGTAATGTCAAGTTCTACGGTTTTACTTTGAGCATCTATGCGGTAAAGGTGTGGAATGTCATTTCCGAATGTCTCTCCGTTTGCAGAGTATCCCCCATCAGTTATCGCCCATAGCTTTCCGTTGCAGTCGATTCGAATGGATTTTGGCTGCCAACTGCTCAGTACAATAGAGTCAACTACCTGTTCCTTGGTAATGTCTATTACTAGAATCTTGTTGCTGTATGACCAGCAATTAGTATAAACGTAGTTTCCGTATCTTACCATTTCCTCTGTTGAACAATATCCGAGGTTTGCAGCTTGTTCTACGGAAATGTTTCCCTTGTATTCCATTGTCTGCGGATTGAAGATATTGACGTAATGCGCATAAAGGTCTGTTACGTATGCTTTGGTGTCGTCAATTTTCAATACGTATCGTGGATTTATTATTTGTGTGTTTGCGGATGCTGTGAGTTGTCCTTTCACCTTGAACGTACGGGTATCTATTGCCCATACTATTCCTGAGTTTTCCACGGCAATATATGCTGTGTTTCCATCTATCGTAATACTTTGTCCTGTGTCACCGAGCCGTCGGTCATTTACACGGCGAAACACTCCGTTCTCAACGGCATGAGTGGTTGGGTTATAATATGACAACGAGGCATTTCCTGAATTATAGTTACCTTCACAAAGAATAAGCACACCATCTCCGTCGGCTGGTGTGATTATGTCTTCTGTCGTGAATGTGTCTTGGGGATTGCATGCTGTTGTCAGCAATAAGACTGACAACAGCATGAATAAATATGTTTTGAGTATGTTCATCAAATGTTATTTTTCAAACTCTACAACAACATTGTCGAATGCAAAGTACTTAGGTGACAAGATAGCAGAAGGATCCTTTTTCGTTTTGTCAGAATAATCTGTTCCTGTCATAGTGAACTTCAACTCTGTAACCTTGCCAAGTGATGTGAGGTCAACGTTTGTCCAAGTTGTGAGAAGCTTTCCGTCCTTAGCCATGTCAACTTTTACGTGACCTGTTGATGCCTTTCCGTTAAGACCTTCGATGTCAACTGTGAGTTCGCCTTCTTCTGCGAGAGAGCTTGCTCCCCAATCATTACCGTATGTGATAACTCCAAGCTCGTATGTAGTAGGAGCTACCTGCATGCCACGAATAACTCGTGCAACAGAATCTGAGAATGCGATTGAAGCGTCACAATAAACGACAGCAAAGTTTGATGAACCATTTGCTACTGGGACAGCAAGCTGGTGAAGATAATCGCCATCTTCTTTAATTTTTTCATCGATGTAGTTGGAAATGGCAACTCCACCTTCAGAATAACCGTAAAGTCCTCCCCATGCCTTTGTTAAGCTACTAGAAAGAAGGGTGTTGTCTGTGTCTGTCCATGAGTAATCAAATTCCTTGGTATTGCCATCTTCATCCTTTTCTCCATTTCCATAAAGCAATATACCACCATATTGTGGATTGTCGATAAGAGATGTGAATGCGTCTCCTTCAAATGTAAGGACTTTGATGTTTACATTGTCGTCATCATCTTCGCTACAAGATGTGAAAAGAGTTGAGCCAGCTAAGAGAGCGGCTGCAAGAAAAAGATACTTTTTCATTTTTTGTTTGAATTTAATATTATTGTATTGGTTAACTGTGTTGTTTTAAGAACAATCCTAATCCTCGAGGATCTTCAAACGTGTTCATGTAACGGCAGGTATTCGGACTTGCACTCATTTCATCTTCCTTCCCGGCAACACTTATCCAGTGGATTTTGTTGATGAATGTTTTAATTATTTGCTTTATTCTTAATGCAAAAGTGCTTACCGCAGCGGGACTGTACAGGTCTTTCACCTGTTTCCCTAACCGCCACACGGTTTTTCGTTTTTCACATGTTGGCTTACATGTACTGGCATTTGTATCATGGGCAGAGGCACATGCCTCCGCCCTTTATTGTGTGACTATTCTTTAACTTCGTCTGGCATCTTTTCTGAGATGACATCGTTGAGCACGTCCTTCATCTGGAGACCTGCAGCACGAACCTGCTGAGGAATGAATGAAGTGGCTGTCATACCAGGAGTTGTGTTAATCTCGAGCATGTTGATGACATCATCGCCTGCCTCATTCTTTGAGATGATGTAGTCGATACGGATGATGCCTGATGCTCCGAGAATGCCGTAGATGGCTTTTGTAAGAGCCTGAACACGCTTTGTAGTGTCGTCAGAGAGACGTGCAGGAGTGATTTCCTCTACTTGTCCGTTGTACTTTGCGTCATAGTCGAAGAACTCTGTCTTTGGAACGACCTCTGTTATTGGGAGTACACAGACTTCGCCATTCTTTGCCCTATATACACCGTTTGATATTTCTGTTCCCTTCATCTCGCTCTCGATAAGAACCTCGTCGCTCTCGTTGCGAGCTTTCTCGATGGCAGGAAGGATGTCTCCGGCTGTCTTGCACTTGGTTACTCCGAATGAAGAACCACCTGCATTTGGCTTGATGAAGCATGGGAGACCTACCTTGTCAACTACATCCTCTGCCTTAACCTCCATACCTTTGCGTACAAGGATGTCTTCTGCCACCTTTACACCGAAGCCCTTGAGGTACTGGTTGAGGGTGAACTTGTCGAATGTCATGGCTTCTACGAGGAGTGAGCTTGTGCTGTAAGGAATCTTCAAGAGGTCGAAGTAACCCTGAAGGATGCCGTTCTCACCAGGAGTACCATGAATGGTGATGTAGGCGTAGTCAGGCTTAACGCGCTTGTTCCATTCGTCAAGGAACGTGAAGTTGTGGAGTGCTACGGGTGAGAGGTTTCCGTTGTGGAGATGTGCCTGCCAGTCGGTACCACGTACCTCGATAGTATATACGTCATATTTTTCCTTATCAATCCAAGAATCTATGCCTGCTGCTGAGCGCATAGACACATCATGCTCTGAGGAATCTCCTCCGGCGATGATTGCAATAACTTTCTTCATCTTTTTATATAAAGTTAATTTTGTCCTATCTTCTTTTTTTTCTTAACCCTTCGGTAACCTTTCGGTAACCCTCCCTAATTTCTCCGTAACACATTCGGGGAAGAATCATAATTTTGTGCTATACCAAGGTTAATAATTATTTATTAAACTTCTTTTGCATAGTTGCGCCATTTCTCAAGGAGAGCTGTGATGTCTTCTGGCAACTCGCTGTTGAACATCATCTCCTTCCCCGTCTTTGGGTGAATGAAGCCGAGTGTCTTGGCATGGAGCACCTGACGAGGGCAGAGCTTGAAGCAGTTCTCTATATACTGCTTATACTTACTGCTTGTCGTTCCCTTGAGAATCTGGTCGCCACCGTATCGCTCGTCGGAGAAAAGCGGATGACCGATGTGACGCATGTGCGCACGTATCTGATGTGTACGTCCTGTTTCCAGCACGCACTTCACGAGAGTTGTGTAGCCAAATCGCTCCAATATATAATAATGTGTAACGGCGCGTTTTCCTATCTCGCTGTCGGGTGGGAATACTGCCATGCGCATACGATCCTTAGGGTCACGGGCAATATTACCCTCGATGCGTCCTTGGTCTTCTACGAAGTTGCCCCATACGAGTGCGTTATACTCACGCTTGGTTGTCTTGTTGAAGAACTGAAGACCGAGGTGAGTCTTTGCCTCTGCTGTCTTTGCCACGACGAGAAGACCGCTTGTATCCTTGTCTATTCGGTGTACAAGACCAATCTCTGGATCATTGATGTCGTATTCAGGATGGTCCTTGAGGTGCCATGCTATGGCATTCAGAAGTGTTCCGTGCCAGTTGCCGAATCCAGGGTGAACCACAAGACCTGCTGGCTTATTGACAACCATGAGGTCGTCGTCCTCATATACTATGTCGAGAGGAATGTCCTCTGGTATGATTGCGTTGTCATAGTGTGGACGGTCGAGCATGACCTGCACCACGTCGTATGGCTTGACCTTGTAGCTGCGCTTTACAGGTTTGCCGTTGACCATGATGAAGCCAGCATCGGCAGCCTTCTGCACACGGTTACGTGAGGTATTGGAAAGGTGTACAAGCAGGAACTTGTCCACTCTAAGGAGTTTCTGTCCTTTGTCGGCAACTACCTTGAGGTGTTCGTAGAGACCTGCGGAGTCTTCATCCTCCACTTCCTCGTTGTCGCCAGCAAATTCCTCGTCGATATATTCGTCTTTGTATTCTTCCTTATCCATCAGTCCTCCTCGTATTCGTCTATGTCAAGATTGTCAATATTAGCGAGTGTGTCGATTTCGTTGCCCGAACCTACATGAAGTGTTATAGGACGATTGGTTGACACCATGTCGCCAGCCTTGAGCATACGTGAGCCTTGATATACGCTGATGACAAGTCCCTTGTCAGGACTTTCCACCATCATGTCCTCGTTGAGTGTGAAGCCGAGGTTTGAGAGTATCTGGTGAGCCTCGTTTGCTGTGCTGTAGCCAGCCACGTTAGGGAATGCCACCTTAGCCTCGCCAAGCTTGATGATGGAGAGATAGACGTTGCGTCCGTCTTTGACATAGCTGCCTGCGCTTGGTGTCTGGAAACATACAGCTCCAGGCTTGTAGCCGTCCTTGCGTGTAGAGTCGCTTACCACTCCGATGAGTCCGTATTCGGCAAGCATATCTTTGGCATCCTCCACGTCCATACCGTCGAGGTTAGGCACTTCGATTCTCTCACCATGGTGAGTGTAGTGGTCGATGTAGTAGAGAGTTGCAGTAGGTGCGATGATGAGCACAGCCACCATCAATCCTACGTTAATCCAGAAGATACGAGCCTTAGGTCCGTTAAAATATGATTTTATATCCATTTTCCATTAATTATATAAAACGATGCAAAGGTACAAAAAAGAATTATAAATTAAGAGTTAAGAATTAAGATTTAAGAATTATGAGTTAAGAATTAATTGAGAATTATGTACACAACTTGCTTTACACACTATAATAATAAAGGTGTAAGACATAAAAAAAGCAGAAGTTTCTGTGAAACTCCTGCTTTTGTTCTTTTCTTCGAACACGAATCAATTATTTTCCGTGGTGCTCGCTTGAAACTGTAAGTGACTTGCGACCCTTGCGACGACGTGCTGCCAAAACTCGACGGCCGTTAGCTGTCTGCATACGCTCACGGAAACCATGCTTGTTGATTCTCTTTCTGTTGTGAGGCTGAAATGTTCTCTTCATATCTTTTATCTTTTTTATTGTTATTAATCTTCTTGAATTATCTCATTCAATCTTGTTGCCATAGAGTGCTTCACTTCGCACTAAAAGCGGGTGCAAAATTAGGCATTTTAAATAAATAGACAAAATAAATTGCTGATTTTACACATCTTTTTTTGTCATTTTAATGAAAAACTGTAATTTTGCACTCGATTTCGATAAGAAAGAATACAATTATTAATATAGTTTGAGTTTTTGAGGAATACAAGCTAAGGCTAATCTTAAAAACTTGAAAACTCGAAAACTTAAAATTTTTTAGAATTATATGGCTATTTTAGCAGGTGACATTAAGAAGGGCGTTTGCCTCCGCCTTGATGATGGCAAGATTTGGGTAGTTATCGACTTCCTTCACAAGAAGCCAGGTAAGGGTAACACAGTTATGATTACAAAGCTTAAGAACGTTGAGGATGGTCGTGTACTTGAGCGTACATGGATTGTATCAGCTAAGCTTGATGACGTGACTGTATCTCACCAGCAGTTCCAGTACCTCTACAAGGAGGGCGACGACATGGTGTTCATGAACAACGAGACATTTGAGCAGGTTAATATCGCTAAGGACCTTATCATCGGTGGTGACTTCCTCAAGGAAGGTGAGACTATGGTAATGGCTACTATCGATGACCAGACAGGTGCAATCCTCACAGCTGAGGCTCCTGTAAAGATCGTTCTTAAGGTTACTTACACAGAGCCAGGTCTTAAGGGCGATACAGCTACTAACGCTACTAAGCCTGCTACACTTGAGACAGGTGTTGAGATCCGCGTACCACTCTTCATCAACGAGGGTGATATGATTGAGGTTGATACTCGTGACGGTTCATACGTAAGCCGTAAGTCATAAGCAATCATTTGCATCATAAACCTATGGCGGAGTCTTTTGGGGCTTCGCCATTTTTTAATAAAGTGGGTTGGAAGGATAGCTTCTATAAAACTTAAAAAACTCACAAACTTAAGAACCCAAGAACTTAAGAACTTAAAAACTTACAAACTCACAAACTTACAAACTCACAAACTAAAGAATGGTTGACGTCAACTTTTCATCGCTAAGTGAGAATGCACAACGCCTGCTGTGCCTCTACGCATATCAATTCTCAGGCTCATATACGGGAATAGAAGAGATACATGAGTTGCTCAGGGACTCTTTCCGTGATTATGATGCTGACAAGGTTCTTGACGAACTCTTGTCGGCAGGATACCTGTTGGACAGAGGTTACAGCTGGTATCAGAACTCAAAGAGCTATCAGATACCTCAGGCGTATTTCCTGCCCGCCTTGTTCTATACCCTTGAACAGAGACGTGACCTTGTGGCTGAGTTCCTCAACATGAGATTGCCAAAGATGACTAATCTCAACGTGATACGCCATGCCGTTGCACAGCTTGTGGATAGCGATTACAAGATGTGTAATGCTGCCCAAAACATCTCACGAGGTGAGATGACTTTCCTTCTTACTATTGATATCAACGAGAAGACACGAGTACTCTTTGCCAACCTCAACAAGGAGGTGTTCATGTGGGTGTTCGATAGGTACATTCAGCAACTCTGTGAGGATGACAGAGTGGTGGATACTTCCATTCTCTACCGTGTCATAGATGACAACTTGAACTTGCTCATTCACAACAAGCGTAATATGCGCTCGCTTGTGAATATATATAGATATTTCCTCGATGGCACGTTGCCAGATACGCCTGTTAGCGAAAAAGATGGAGCAGGTATTGCCCTTGCTGCCATACATAATACCGTTCGTAGCAACTACGACGAGGCAATCAAGCTTTTTGCCCTTGCCTTCAAGGTGCTGAACCCTATAACTGAATACAAGAATATGTTCATCAACTATCTGATGAACTATTTCCTCATACTTGCCTATACTCATGAGGCAAGCACGGATTCACGCAATAAACTTCACACTTTTGTCAACAAGAAGGAGACGGACACCTATCCAAGTCTTCGTCCTTCATGTCTTGTGGCTGAGCTTATGCTTGAAACCAATCCAAGCATGACACGTAAGCAGATTGTTGCGAATTTCCGTATGCAGAGAGATTCCTCCAAGCATAATGGCTATCTTGCCATGTATTATTTCCTTGCACGATACACGGGATGCGAAGACGAGGATGTGGTGAAGTACGCCATAAAGACTCCTGCTCTCGCTATCCTTCGTCACGAGATGGCTGCCTTCCTCAATCTTACGGATGAAGACAAGGCTTTCCTTGCCTCAAAGTACGGCACCACTCCTGCCCTTACTTCCATACGTTGCCTCTCCCAATGGGAACTTGCCATACAGACGCTTCGTCGCACGCTTAACGGCGACATGGATTCGCCACAGAGTAACGATGCGTCCGTACGAATGATGTATGTACTCGAGAACGAGAATGACGAGTACGTGGAAGTACGTGAACAGAACCGTCTCAAGAACGGAGAATGGGGCAAGGGTAAGTCAATCTCATCTGTTGCCTACAAGATGGGTAACCTCCCTTTCATGAACGATGCCGACAAGCGCATTCATCAACGCAGCATGAGTCGAATGTACGACGGAGTACACATCAAGGATGTCATTACGGAGATGACTGATGAGAGTCGTCTCTATGTGGGCAAATACTCATATCAGCTTGTCAATGTGACAGAAGATAAGCCTTATATCATAATCGACAAGGATGCTGATGGTTTCCGCATAAGGTCGAACGTGAATGCCTCACAGCTTAACGACGGCATACTCATACGTCATGAGAGCAAAACAAACTTCTCGTTCACACGCCTTACAAAGGAACAGGCTTTCCTCTACAAGACGCTTCTCAACCAGAGCGTTTTCCCTCTTGAGGCTGAGCAGCAGATAAGGGATATCCTACCTATGCTCGGTGCGCAGATGGAGATTCACTCCGACCTTATCGAGGGTGGTTCTACGCTCTCCATGGTTGAAGGAAGTCCTGTGGCATGTCTTCAGATTACTCCTCACAAGGGCGAGTATTTCCATATATGTATTGCAGCTAAGCCGCTTCATGGTGGCAAGAAACTCTTCATGCTCGGCGAGGGTGAAGATGTCTATATAGATGAGGCTGACGGCATAAGGGTACGTGTGCATCGTGACCTTGAAGGCGAGAAGAAGAATCTTGCCATCATTCGTCAGGAACTCGAACGCATATACAAGAACAAGCAGAATTTTGCCCCTGACTTCATCAAGTACCTTCTTGACCCTAAGGAGGATGTCGATATTATGGAACCTGAGTACGTACTCTCGCTTGTGGAGTTTGTGCAGGATAATCCTGATGTGATGTATGCCGAGTGGCCAAAACAGGGTCGTCTCAATCTTCGTAAGATTGTTGCCACAGGCAGCAGCTTCTCAGCAAGCATACAACTTAGCACACGTGGACAATGGTTTGAGGTGGAGGGCGAAGTAAGGATAGACGAGAACACCGTCCTTTCCATGTCTAAGCTCCTTGACCTCGTCAACAAGTCAAAGTCCAACTACATACGCCTTGAGAATGGCGACTTTATCGCTCTTGGTGCAGCTTTGCGACGCCAGTTGAGTACCATCAACTCTATTGCTGCACGTGACAAGGGAAACATTCGTATTTCTCCATTCTCGGCAGCACTCCTTGATGACAGCACACTTGACGGCGTCATCAAGTTCGACACGGACGAGTATGTCCGCACATACCGCAAGCGCATACTCGACAGTTCGGAGTATTCGCCAGCCGTACCTGCAGAACTGAAGGCAGAGCTTCGTCCTTATCAGCTTGAAGGTTACCAGTGGATAGCACGTCTTAACTCGTGGGGTGCAGGTGCGCTCCTTGCCGACGACATGGGACTTGGTAAGACCATACAGTCAATATCATTCTTCCTTCTCAAGGCAGACGAAGGACCAACGCTTGTCGTTGCTCCTGCTTCCGTTGCGCCTAACTGGATGAGTGAGTTGGAAAAGTTTGCTCCTTCGCTCAACTGTAAGTTCCTCAACTCAGAGCTTTCGCGCAAGGAAGTCATAGACAAGGCTGGACCTCGTGATGTCGTTGTTACGACCTATGGTCTCCTTCTTTCGGTCAGCGACTATATTCTCAAGAAGGAATGGAAGGTGGCGTGTCTTGATGAGGCTCACATCATCAAGAACCGTGGCGCAAAGACGAGTGGCGTTGCCATGAAACTTAATGCAGAGAACCGTATCATGCTTACGGGTACGCCTATTCAAAACCACCTCAGCGAGTTGTGGTCACTCTTCCAGTTCGTCAATCCTGGATTGCTTGGAGGTTATAGTGACTTTAGCAACCGTTTCGTCATTCCTATCGAACGTGACAAGGACGAGGAACGACAGGAGATGCTCGAACGTGTGGTTCATCCGTTCATGCTTCGTCGTACAAAGAATGCCGTCCTCAAGGAGTTGCCAGAGAAGACAGAGATTTATCAGACGATACAGATGAGCAACGAGGAGAGTGCCATCTATGAGGTCATCCGAATGAGGGCAGAGAATATGCTTCGTGAACTTGGTGACGAGTCAATGGATGTGAACGTCCTTGCCGAAATCACCCGTCTTCGTCAGGCTTCTTGTAGTGCCCAGCTTGTTGAACCTTCATGGCAAGGTCCTTGTTCAAAGGTTACGGCTCTCATTGAACTCCTCAGCGATGTCATCGAGGGTGGCAACCGAGCACTCGTATTCAGCCAGTTCACATCATTCCTTAGCATCGTGCGTGACGCATTCGACAAGGAAGGCATCGAGTATCTGTACATCGACGGCAGTACACCTGTCAATCAGCGAACGGTACTCGTCAATCGTTTCCAGAAGGGCGAGTGCCCAGTTTTCATCATAAGTCTCAAGGCAGGAGGACTTGGTCTTAACCTCACAGGTGCCAACTATGTCTTCCATCTCGACCCATGGTGGAACCCAGCCATAGAGCAGCAGGCAACTGACCGTGCCTACCGTATCGGTCAGCGTCAAGCTGTAACCGTCTATCATCTCGTGGCACAGAACACAATTGAAGAAAAGATTATTCGTCTCCATGAACGCAAGCGTGCCCTCGCCGAGAACATCCTTGAGGGTACTGAGTTCTCTCACAAGCTTACCGGTAAGGAGATGCTTGAGATGGTGGCGAGGTAAATTTTCAATTGAAGCTTGTGGAAGTCGAGAATTTGAGCTTTCATAGACCATTTTCTTGTTCCTGCAGAAGGGGTTATACACCGTCTGAAAATGGCATCCAAATTCGATTACTATCGATGTGGTAAATCGATTACTATTGATGTTGCAATTCGATTACTATCGATATGGTAATTCGATTACTATCGATGTTGTATATCGTACCTCGTTCGATATTGTACATCAATCCTCGTTCGATTTTGCCATTCTTTCGGTAATGAAAAAAATACTACTGCGCAGTAACGACTTCAATAATATGCAATATTGAGGTCATTACTGCGCAGTAATGGTTTTTCCGTCAAACACACACTTACAGTAAAGTACAGTCAAAGTACTGACTAAGTACTGACTCATTAGAGACTATGAACTTTAGGACAATATGGCTGAAATGCCGTCTGTGCAGGGGCAACATAAACGTTTTTTGTTCTCCCACATTTTTCATCTTGCTAACTATGTTCAATAGCAAGTCAAACAGCATTCCACCATCGTTTATTACCTGTTTAACGGATGTTTAACAACCATTAAATGCTTAATGGATACCTTAATCTTGTAATTGAAGCCTATTGTTTGAATCTTGCCGTGAAACTTCCGCTTATAGTCTTAGATGTTATTTCCATTGCCCTGTCGTAACCTCTTACTTTATACTGGAAATACCTATGGATATGTTCCACCTTGAGTGGCATAGTCATAGTGAGTGTCAATTCATTATATTTCTCATCTGGGATTGAATCAAAAGAAATAGTGTATTCGTATTCCGTCCAAGTTTCATTTGTAAAGAATTCATTTACTTTCTTTGGTGTATCTTCATCTAAGATATAAGTGAGGACAGGATTCTCAATACCTCGTACTGTGTACAACGCATATGGCCTAACCTTGAAGTATTCAGCAAGGTTCTCACCAGGTTCTTTCCCGAACAATGTCTTGTCACAAGTTATGGCAACGTCTCCATTTATATATGCAGTTCCGTATGGAACCCATGCATGGCGACGTGCTTCTGCATTGTTCTTCAGTGCTTGTTGTATGAATGATGTCCTTTTTCTGCCATAGTTATACACAGAGTCATTCAAAGCCGTTGCTTCTTCTGTCGATAGATAATCGTAAATAGTTCTGACGGCGATTTCTGAATATGCAGGTTCAACAAGCAATCCCATCACAGAATAATCATCAAAAGTTTGATTTGAAGAATTATAATATTTATAATTGCTTGGATGTGCATCAATGTCAAGAGTTTGTAACAACCCACCATCAAACATTGTTCCGTAAGGGTCTTCAGGTGTGTAATTGTTATTTGAAGGTGTATTGACGTCTTCGATATCGATAACTTCTTTCTTCTCACAAGAAGAAAAAACGTAAGCACAAAGTGCTATAAGGATAAATGTATTCGTTTTCATGATTATTTTTTTGTAAAGTTATAAATCATATCTCTTTGTGAATTCCAATTCTGATTTTTGTTTTTTTCTCTTATCCAATCACCCGTTAACGTGAACCATTGTGAATCATCGCTTTTATCGGGGCCATATCCCCAATTGAATCCAACCATTTCATTATAATGACTATATTTATATTCCGTCTTTAATGGTGACTCTGGGATGAAATAATGTTTTTTTGAATAGTCGTCATATACCCATTCATAAACATTAACGGTTACTTGGCGTTCGTATTTGTATCTGTCAGCAATAAAAGTATGTCCGCAATTCTCCTCTCCTTTGTCATTCATTAGTACACTTCTTGTTTGTATGCTGTTTTGAGCACCAATAATAACAGGCATCTTGTTTTGTAGATTCTGACATAATATTGAAGCATTGTACTCTTGTAAATAATCACATGAAATACCATAATAGGAAAAGACACGGTCTTTTAGGAGATAGTCGTATGAGATAGAGTTTTTATTTCCATATTTCATATTTATTCGCATTCCAATATTTGCTATCAAAGGTGCAGCATAGTCATCATACATATCTTCATACATCTTGTCCCATATATCAGAAGTTAATCCCCCTTGTTCCATTGTATAACTGTCAATATTTCCGTCACAAGTAGCCCAAGATGGAGCTTTTTTGGGCACTCCTATCTCGTAGTGTAGGAAGTATAGCATTTGTGCTGCAGCTATAGCAATACAGCCAGCTGGTACTCTTATGCTATCTTTAACAAGTTCATTAGATTTGAGCGGACAAAATTTATTGTAAGGATAATTTTGATTCCATTTTGTTTTTGTGAGTGCAGGAACTAACTGAAGTATTTCCATATGTGCTTTGCTACTTGCAAGCTCCCATTTTCCACCTGAAGGTTCTTGCGCCCTTCTTGTTTGCGTGCTTTCCTTTGCAATATATTCGTCTGGTTTTGATATCGCTTTCCAAAACTTTTGATTGTGTTTGATTTCGTCTGAGGTAAAGTTAAGTCCTCTATCGTCTAAGTGTTTTATGATTTTCATATCTTCAGCCATTGTTCCGACCCAAGCTGTTAGGTTGTCATTCTCTGATGCTTCTTCGTAAGTACCCTCGCTACTTTGTGCAAGGATGGCAGGAACACGTGTGTCGGATGCGTAAATTGTCCATCCACCTTCTGGATGATTAACAATATACAATAATGTATCGTTGGTCTCATCTTTGAGGCATTTAACGCTGAATTTATTATCCAAAACACTTCTGGTTTCTGTTGTTTGCGCTCTTTGTAATGTTACGACATCATTTAGTGATACAAAATGATTTTCTTCTTTGACATCATTTTGTGGAAGGATTGTTGTTTCAAAATCGTTATCATTTGAGCAACTAAAAAAAATAATTAGTGCAAATAAAAATTTGAGTTTCTTCATAATAATGTTTGGCTTGTTTGTTATCTGTGCACAAAAGTATGTAATTATTCGTAAAAAAAAAAGACAAATTGATTGCAAAAACAATTTTTTATATGGAATAAAGGAGCGTTTTATGCAAAATCGATATTTTCCGATGTTTCTGATAGGAATTATTTTGAGTTTAAAACTTAAAACTTTCATTCAAACGGTTTATTTATGTAACATAGGGGAAGAAATGTAACAATAATCCAATGGAATAAGACGAAAGTAATAGATAGTGTTAGTTTATTGCCTAAAAAATACCTATCTTTGTGGCGTTATTCAAAAACTTTACTAAATAGTAGCGTTATACTAATTACTAACAAAAAATTATCTTAATGAACACAAATGGACAGAAAGTGAGTAAAGTAATGACATTTATAGTTGTTTTTGCTTGCTCTATGTTGTTTTCAGGAAGTGCATTTGCACAGAGAACGACAGATAAGCTTGATCGTGGACTTATTGCCATGAAGGTTTCAAGTGGTGTTTACATCAACTGGCGTATCAATGCCGAGGAGTATTATGGCGTTGAGTACAATGTCTATCGTGATGGTGTGAAACTTAATGACACTCCGCTCAAGGTTTCAAACTTTACAGACAAGACAGGTACAGTGAACAGCAAATATACTGTTGCTGCTGTGGTTCGTGGCGTTGAAAAGCCACAATGTGCTCCTGCTTCCGTATGGAGCAAGAGCTACAAGGAAATCAAACTTACACATGAGGGCATCAAGAGTACACTCGTACCAAATGATGCTTGCTGTGCCGACGTTGACGGTGATGGCGAGATCGATATCCTCATGAAGTTTGACAACCAGAGTGAGATGTCACAGAGCTATCCTAAGAACGGTCCTAAGATTGATGGAGTGGATACTCACGAATACTCAATCTTTGAGTGTCTCAAGCAGGATGGCACTCGTCTCTGGTGGGTAAACTGTGGTCCTAACATGGGTGACTTCCAGAACAATGAGCAGAACATCGTTGCCTACGACTGGGATGGCGATGGTAAGGCTGAGGCTATCTTCCGTGCCGCAGATGGTACAGAGATTCACGCTGCCGATGGCAAGACCTATGTTGTTGGTGACAAGAACAAGAATTGGCGTGCAGCAACAGGAGGTGGTACTAACTGGTTCATGCACTCAGGTGCAGAATATCTTGTGTATGTAAACGGAGAAACTGGTGTGCCATATCAGTTGACAGACAAAACATTCTATATGGACTATCCACTCAAGCGTCTTGAGGATTCAGAGAACCCAAGCAAACTTGAGGCAGGTGGTGCATACGATGGTCTCGTAGAGAAGGCTTGGGGTGATGGTTATGGTCACCGTTCATCAAAGCATTTCTTCGGTGCTCCTTATCTTGATGGTAAGAAACCAAGTATTTTCTTTGCACGTGGTATCTATACACAGATTAAGATGCGTGCTTATGATGTTGACCCAGCTACTCATAAGCTCAATCTTCGTTGGGATTGGCGTCAGACTGCAGGCGGCTACTGGATGTGGCAAGGTTTCCACAACTTTGTCGTAGCAGATGTTGACGAAGACGGACGTGACGAGATAGTATATGGTTCAATGGTTGTTGATGACTGTGGTAAGGGACTTTCTACAACTGGTTTCGGTCATGGTGATGCTCAGCACGTTTCAGATATGAACCCATATACAAAGGGACTTGAGATATATACATGTCTTGAAGATCAGCCTGGTAACAACTATCGTGATGCTACTACATCAAAGATATATTACCGTTATGAGTGTGGTAACGATGACGGTCGTGCCATGATGGCTAACTTTACAGACCAGTTCCCTGGCTGTATCGGCTGCTCTTCTCGTGATGGCGCCATCAGTTCTGTGACTTATAGTCGTGTAAGCGGAATGGATGTAACAGGTATCAACACTAACTTCCGCATCTACTGGGATGGTGACCTCTGTAGCGAGACATTCAACTACCTGAATGGAGCTGATACAGAAGGTTGTATTGCCAAATATGGTAGCTGGTCTCCTATATATACATGTGAGGGCTCAATGACAAACAACTATACAAAGGGTACTCCATGTTATCAGGGAGATATCCTTGGTGACTGGCGTGAGGAAATCATCATGCGTACTGCGGACAATAATATCCGCATCTACTCAACTCCAACATCAACTACATACCGTATTCCTACTCTTTGGTCTGACCACCAGTATCGTAATGCAATGGTATGGCAGATGTGTGGTTACAACCAGCCACCTCATCTCAGCTACTTCATCGGTAAGCTTGAGGGACTCACAGTAGCTCCTCCACCACTCACTATGACTGGACGTGACGAACTTCCTAATGGTGCCGTTCTTGATGCATCATACAATGGTAAGCATGCTATCCACTTTGAGAATGGTAATACAACTATTAGCCTTGCCAATGGTGCAAAGCCATATATCTTTACTGTAAATGTTCCATCATGGGTACAAGGTACTGCAGGAACAAATTATACAGCTAAGGATGCTACAATCAAATATACATATTATACTTGTGAGGTTACAGATGGTTATCTCGATGGCGATGCTATGCTCGTAAAGCAAGGTGACGGTAAACTCAAGTTGCCAAAGAAAGACTTCATGCATACAGGTGCAACAAACATCTGGGCAGGTACTCTCGACTTTGATGGTACACTCAAGAACTCAAACCTCTGGCTCAACCGCTTCGTTCGTCTCAACTCCAACGGTGGTGAGTTCCGTTCCATCAAGGCAGACTATGCAAGTGAAATCTGCCCAGGCGATGAGAACTCATTGGGAACAATCACTACAGATTCCCTTGCCCTCGGTTTCGGTTCAAGACTCGTTATCGACATCTACTCTGATGGTCTTGCATCAGATAAGATAAACGCTAAATATCTCAGCATAGAGCGCAAGACAGGAACAGTATGGACACAAGGTGGTCCTAAGTACCTTTCCCCTGTATTGGTGATTGTTCCTCACCTTGCAGCTGGCGAGGATAAAATTGCTCCAGGTAAGTACATCCTCGGTCAGATTGGTGAACTTGCTACAGGCTCAAGTGTTTCAAACATTATCCTTGAAGGTATTGCAACAAGCAAGAAGAGACTATATGTAGAAGACGGTAATCTCGTGCTTGAGGTACAGGGCTTGCGCGATGCCGGCTCAGTAGTATGGACTGGTGCTAAGAACTCTATCTGGGATTTGGCAGAGACAGAAAACTTTACAATAGAGAACGAGCCAGCAACATTCGTTTCTGAGGATAACGTTCTCTTCACAGACGGTGCAAAGACAACGACTGTTTCTGTCAATGGCGAACTTTCTCCTGCTTCTATGGAGTTCAATGGTTCTTCAAATTATACTATTTCTGGTACAGGTGCTATCGTTGGTGCAACTAAGTTCACAAACAACGGTACTGGTACTGTAACGATGGCAGGTAAGAACACTTACACTGGAGGTAACTACCTCAAGGGTGGCGTGACAGTTGTTAGTCTTCTTTCTAACCAGTATAGCGAGGTTGGTAACCTCGGAGGTGTAACTACTAACGCCAACCTCTTCACAATGGAGAATGGTGCTGTGCTCCGCAACTCATCAGCTGTCGAACAGGGCTCACCAATGAAGATGATAGGCGAAAACGGTGGTGTGATTGAAAACAACGGTGAGTTTAAGATGGATGCTGCGTTCAGCGGAACTAAACTTACAAAGAAAGGTAGCGGATGGCTCATCATCAACTCAACGTCTTCACTCGGCACTCTCGTAGCTACAGCTGGTACTGTTGATGCAGGCAACAAGGTGGCAAGCAAGATTGAACTTCAGGGAACAGCATCACTTACAGGTACTGGTTTCCTCACTACTCCAATCTTCGTAGCAGATAAGGCTAAGGCAAACCTTACAACAATCAACCGTACGACAACAAACCTCGCTCTCACGGGTACAGGTCAGATTACTGTATATTGTGCAACAGAGAAGGGTAGCAACTACTACGCTACACGTACTCCAATACAGCTTAACCTCAAGAACTTTGAGGGAACACTCGTACCACAGGCAACATATGCTGCTGACGGACGCTTCACATTCGACACATCAAATGGTGGTGACATGTGGACACTCAATATCCCTGCAAGCCGTTACGTTCAGAACTCAGGCAAGACTCTCCGTATCGGTAACGTAACAGGTACTGGTGAACTTGGTGGCTCATGCGCATTCTCTAACGGCACTTCCGTAGGTGCCAACACATGGCAGGTAGGTAACGATGCCAACTTCACATTCGATGGTAAGGTGGTAGGAAGCGATAAGTTCACAAAGATGGGTACAGGTAGGATGACAACATCTGGCGTATGGACTACAACAGGTGCTGTGTCTGTAGATGCTGGAACATTGCAGGTTAAGTCTGGTTCTACACTTGGTACAGGCTCTCTTACCGTTGGTACTAACGGATTCCTCCTTTGCGTGTCAAAATCAGCCTCAGTTCCTATGACTAATAGCTCGTTTACAATCAATGGAGGACTTCAGGTTGGTTCAAATGCCATAGCAATATCTGGTTTCACACACTTCAACAACAAGGCTGTCACATTCGGTGCTAAGTCACGTCTCATCCTTGGTCTCCGCAAGAGTGCTGTAACCACACCAAACAATGCTTACATCACAGCTATCAGTACCCTCAAGTTTACAGATGGTGCAACTATAGCTCCTACATTGTACGATGGCTTTGTTCCAACAACAGACCCTGCTTCTCCGGACAAGTTCATTCTTTGGACTGAGGTCAAGACTGCAAACGTAGGTAATGTAAACTTTGAACTTCCTGAGCTTCCAGCATGGAACTATTGGGACACATCAGACATCAAGAACGGTATTCTCTACATACGTTGCAACGAGGAAATATACAACGCCATTGAGGGTATTGCTTCCGACGACATCGTCAATGTTGATGTTACTAATATGTCAGGTATGGTTGTTGCTCACTTTACTTGCCCAATGGCAAACGTAAAGACAACATTTGCAGCTCAAAACCTCAAGGGTGTCTTTGTCCTCAACATAGTAAACGAGGAAGGCAAGCGCACATCATTGAAGGTTTCAAAGTAATCCGCATTTTCGCAGCCTATGTGGCTGCTGAAACAAATAACGCTCATTAATAATATGGAGCGCACCAGTTGCAAGATTGGTGCGCTCCATTTATGTTATTGGTGCACTCCGATATTTTGGTTACGTTTCATTTAACGGTACATTTAACGCTGTTTAAGCACTGTTAAAACACCGTTAATTTAGCATTTAACAAGAGATTTCATCCAAACAAAAAAAAGGACATGCCATTACTGACACGTCCCTTGTATGTTTTGTAATAAGTAGTGAGTAATTCGCAATGAATAAAAGCATGTCTATCATTTGCGTTCTAATCTGAATGGCATATTACTAATTACGATTTCCTAAACACTCATTATTTTATATTACTCATTGTTATTTATTCATTTTCACTGGAGGAAGTCCCTTGACATGAATCTTGCCATGGCGAGTTGTGGTAGAAGCACCACGCTGTCTTGCCTCGTTGACAGCAGAATTGAAGATGTTGATGCGGTCGTACTTGTAGAAGTCTTCTTCTCTATATGTATCACCACTAAACTTCATTATCGCTTTATAGATGGCTTCACGGCTTGGAGCATTGAATACATGGCTTTCGTTGTGGTCACGCATGATACTGTTTCGTGTTGGACGGTAGTAGCCTGTAGAGTAACAGTTTGCGCCTTCGTATGCACCTATGCCCTCGCTCTTGTAATCCTCGTTGAGGATGAACTTCTCCCATATTGGGTGCTCCTTGTTGTAATCGACATTGAGGTATGCACCTTCCTTATGTGCATTGTCCATTATCGTCTTGTCGTCATCTGTAGGACCACCATTAAATTCCACGTATTCGTCAGCAAGAAGACCTATTCCGTGACCACCTACCTCGTGGCCTGTTACGTATGGGTCGTTCATCATGATGTGTGCCACGAACAAGCCTGAAGTGTTGAAGCTCGTAACACTACGACATACGAAATTGGCGTTGTAAACGACGATTACTCGAACTATAGAGTCACGCATACATTCTTGAGGAATGTAGTGCAATGCATTTTCTGACTCGTCGATTATCTTGTCCTGACTCATGTTTGCAATGCCTGTGAGGTCATTGCTGTCTGAGACACGATATACGCAGAAACTTGTGAAGCGGTCGCGGAATGACTTGTAAGGCTCGATGGCAAAGAGACGCTCCATCTCGCGTGTCATCATTCTGTTGTACTTGCCGCTTTGGATATCCTGGTCAGTAAAGCCCTGTCCAATAAAGATGAGCTTGATGCCATCACCTTTTGTTGCTTTCTCAAGCGTTGTGTAGCGTCCGTCCATTGACTTGCTCTTTGACTTTACGATTGACTGCTCGCTATGTATCTTGAATGTCTGTCCAGCCTTGAGACCGTCCTCAGGGTCGTCAACAAGGAGGAATGTACTGTCCATCATAACGACTTCGCCTTCATCTGTTTCCTTCTTCTTTGAGTCGAAAAGGCAATATGTTACGTCGCCTTCTGACGGGAACACTGGGATGTATGTGACATAGTGGTCGCCTTCGCGTTCCATATTGTCCTTTGACACAAACAGGTACTGCCATCCTTTGTCGAGTGTGTTGTCGGAGAACTGCTGGTTGGCGATGTCGTAGTCGAGTGAAGATGGAAATATTGTCGTAGTATAAGAGAGTACGGAAAGGCAGTCGTTCTTCAACTTGTCCTTATTCACCATTATCTTGAGGTATGCGAACAAGTGCTTGAAGTTGAGTTCAAGCTTGCCATTGTGTATCGTACCAACACTGTACATGATGAGGTCACGTGCCCTTTGAGTTGAATTGTCACACACATTGTAGCTGATAGTATCTGCCACCAAGTGGTTGTCACGTACTGTGATGTTCACCCTGTTGTTGCTAAGTATGGCATACACATGCTCACCCTCTGAACCTGTCAGCTTCTTAGTATTAGGATAAGCGGTGAAGACAACTGTCTTACCATCATTCTGTATGGATGCAAAGTAGGCGTATGCTTCACCGTTGCTGGTGTAGAGTGCAATGGAATCACCATTCTGCCACTTAAGTTTTACATTATCTCCCGTGCTTTGGAAAGCAGCACGTGTCTCTGTATTCATGTCGATGTTGGTCGTGACAAGAATATTCTCTCCAAAGAGGTCGGCTGTGTATTCCGTCAAATCGTTGTTTTTGTCTTCACATGAACTGAAAGCAGTCATGAGACTAAGGATGATTACCCTAATAATAATGCTTGATTTCTGTTTCATAATATATTCAAAACAAATTGTTTTTTGAAGCTAAAGAAAATATTCGACACAGGGAGAATTCTTGGAAAAGAAATGGGTATCTTTTTTTGAGGAAAACTCAAAGTGGTCCATACACCCTGTTTTTACATAAATCTGACATTCTATACTTCTGTTTCACCTTCGATGAAGTTATCTACAATCATTGTCTCGCCATTGAATACTGCATAGGTGAATAGAGTCATCCACTCGCCAAGAAGGATGAGACGTGAGTTCTCACCAAAGATAAGGTCAAGCTCAATGTGACGGTGACCGAAGATGAAATAGTTGATGTCTGGATGCGTCTTGAGATAGTCCTTTGCAAAGAGTACGAGTCCTTCCTTGTCCTCTCCCTTGTAAGGTTCCTCACCGTTGGTGTCAGCACTCTCGTAACCTACTAATTTTGTGGTATTGTCAAAGTCCTGACGCTCGTCCATGTTGCCACCCTTGCGCTTTGTCCTGCTGTGCTTTGCCCAGTTGAGTCCGAAGTCATACAGGAAGTCAGGGTGTATGAGTTTGCGTGTCAGTGCACGTAACGTGTTACTCTTAAATATACTGAACAGGATCTGTGTTCTCCAATTGTGGTCGCGATAGTCAAGACCATCGCCATGTGCGAGGAAGAACACCTTGCCCCTTATCTCACATACGCACTCTTCCTTGTGCAGAATCACACCGCACTCATTCACGAGGTAGTCATTCATCCACTGGTCGTGGTTGCCTGTGAAGTAGTGTATTTCCACGCCCATGTCCGTAAGCTCGGACAGCTTGCCGAGAAAACGTGTATATCCTTTTGGCACTACCTGCTTGTATTCAAACCAAAAGTCGAACATGTCGCCAAGCAAATAGATGGCTTCCGCCTTGTCCTTTATCTTGTCGAGAAAGTTGACGAGGCGTCGCTCATGAGTTCTTTTGTGAGCTATGGCACGACAACCGAGGTGTGCGTCACTCAAGAAGTAGATATTCTTCATAATTGTATAATTTTCTCGCAGGACTAACGTTTCTTATTTGTCTATCCTTTATAGTTATCTTACATAAAGCCCAAGTCCAGTTTTGCCTCTTCGCTCATCATGTCCTTTGTCCATTCTGGCTCAAAGACAACTTCCACGTTTGCGTTCTTCACTCCGTGGATGCTTGTGAGCTTCTGGTTGATGTCCTCAAGGATGAAGTCGGCAGCTGGACAGTTTGGTGCTGTGAAAGTCATGTCTATATTGAGGTCATAGACGTCTTCGCCTTCTGGCTCAGTCGAATCTACAACTTCAATCTTGTATATCATGCCTAAGTCGTACACATTGACTGGTATCTCAGGGTCGAATACGGTCTTAAGCATCTCAATTGTCTTGTCTTCTATTTCGCTTTTCTCTATCATATCTTTTTGTTAAGTTTTTATGTTTTTGAGTTTGTGAGTTTTTAAGTTATTAAGTTTGTGAGTTCGTAAGTTTGTGAGTTTTTAAGTTTGTTGGTTCTTGAGTTTTTGCACTCTTGAGTTTTATGTTTTGCGTTTATACTGTTCCCGCAATAACTAAAAAACTTAAAAACTCACAAACTTAACTTTTAACTTCTAATTTTTAACTTTTAACTCCACCAAAGGTGGCTATAGTCTTCCGTTCTCTGCATACGAATAGTAGTCGTTGTTTGACACTATTACGTGGTCAAGCATTCGGATGTTCATTATGTCGCCTACTTGTTTTACCTTGCGTGTAATGTCATTGTCGGCGTTGCTCGGTATCATCTTTCCGCTTGGATGGTTGTGCACAAGGATAAAGCATGTCGCCTTGGCAAGTATGGCTTTTTCCATCAGTACTCTGGAGTCAACGGCGGTCTCTGTTCTTCCTCCCTGACTCAGGTGCACCAGCTTGAGGAGTGAGGCGTTGTTGTTGAGTAGTATTGCCCAACTCTCTTCGTGGTCGAGATCGCGCACTCGTGGCTGCATGTAGTCAAACACATCCTGTCCTGTGCTGAACTGCTTTATCTTGTCTGCATCCTCCAACGCTCGGCGACGTCCTATCTCGGCTGCTGCAAGTATGGTCAGAGCCCTTGCATCTCCTATTCCATTAAATTCCTTCAATTCGTCCACGGTCATCATGGATAGACGTGTCAGTTTGCCGTCACATGAGTTCATTACGTCTTGCATCAGTTCCACCGCAGTCTGTTTTGTCGAACCGCCACCAATGAGTATTGCCAGCAACTCTGCTACTGTCAGTGCATCTACTCCCTTTTCGAGTAGTTTTTCCCTTGGTCGGTCTTCTGCCGACAGATCTTTTATCGTGATGTGACTCATGTTTATTTTAGGTTTGAAGGTTGTCAGGTTGAAGGTTGTCAGGTTTGAATGTCCTGATGCTTCTGTCATCCATCTCCTCCATTAGGGGAGGCTGGGAGGGGGCCGCCCGTCCCTTTATTTATAGAAATTCTTCTCGAATGCGGCAAACTCACTCTTGCCGAGTACGCAGCGTAACCACCATGCTTTGATGAATCCTAAGCCGTAACCCATCAACTGGACGTAGGCTGCAATGATGCTTAGTACACCTATCTTCACGCTCTTGTTCACGATGCTCGAATCTGTGAAGATAAGGAGCATATAGAGCAATAATGGACAGAGGGGAATCCACCAGAGTGTAGGGAACGTGAAAGCAGATACTATTGCGAGTGCCACGAGGAATATCACTCCGAGTGTGAACACCATCGGAAGCATGTGTACCAGCTTCATCGTGCCTGGGTGTCGCTTCTCAAGGTTAATGCGTGCTATGCCTGAGTTGAACACCTGCTTGAAGAATTTCCTCATGTCTGTTCGTCTCTTGTGCCATACCCATGCTTCTGGGAATAGTCGGCACGTGTAGCCGTTCTCGAATATGCGGTAGCTGAAATCTATGTCCTCTCCGAAGCGCATCTTTGAGAATCCGTTGAGATTGTTATATACGCTTCGCTTCATTCCCATGTTGAATGAGCGAGGGTAGAACTTGTCCAGTTTCTTCTTGCCTCCGCGTATGCCCCCAGTCGTGAAGAACGATGTCATGGAATAGCTTATGGCTTTCTGTATGTCCGTGAACGACTCGTGTGCGGCATCTGGTCCTCCGAAAGCATCGCAAGGGTTGGCTTTCAGCTCTGCCTCTATTGCCGCAAGATAACCAGAAGGTATCACGCAGTCGGAGTCGAGAATGAGTACGTAGTCGCCTTGTGCCTTTTCCACGCCATAGTTGCGTGCCGGACCTGGTCCTCCGTTCTCCTTTAGGAAGTAGTGGATATTGAGCTTGTAGGCATACTTGTCGCACACATCCTTGCAAGGCTTCTGCGAACCATCTTCGACGATGATTACCTCGAAGTCCTTCACCGTCTGAGCAAGCAGGCTTTCGAGCAATTCGTCCACTTCGTCAGGACGATTATATACTGGAATTATTATTGAGTACACTTGTGTGTAAGTTTTTAAGTTCTTGAGTTTTTAAGTTTTTAAGTTCTTGCGGAGGGGCTAGCTGTTCTATTTTATCTAGCTCCTCGCCCCTATGGTAACTTCTCCCTCCCCATAGAGGGGGAGGGCTGGGGAGAGGGTCCGCTCCTCTCCTCCCTCAGGGGAGGTCGGGAGGGGGCCATCCTCTTACTCGAAATACAACGTCACGACAATCATCTTGCTTCGTCCAGAGTTAACTGATTCAGTGAAGATGAGCATATCTTTATCCGTAAGGTCGGTACGGTTCTTGTCTATGATGTTGCGAAGACCATAGCAGAATTTTATCTCTGGTATGAACTTGAACCACGGAGCATAGAAGTCGCATCCCAAACCTGCTTCAAGGTAACAGTCGAAACTCTTTTGCAGCAACTCCTTCTGCCTCTTTATCGTAAGATCAATCGTTGGGTTCACACCTACCATCATGTACGGACGGTAGTTGTTGAAACGCTCTGCACTAAACTTCAAGTCGAGTGGAAGCGATATGTACGTTGACTTTATCGACATATATTGCTTCTTAGCATTCAACTCATTCCTGAACGTTAGGTTCTTTGTTCCGAAATGCATCGTCGGAACGAGCCTAAGCGCAAGGTTCTTTGTGAGGTACATCTCACCGAGTATTCCCACACTGAATCCTGGTTCGTAGTTTGGTGTCTCTGCAAACCACTGGTTGCCATTCTCGTCCATATATCCGTTCTGGGATAACTCCAAGTCCTGCATGTGGGAACCAACGAGGAATCCGTAGTGGAAACGCCTCTGGTCAATGTAAGGACGGAACATCACTTTCCTTGTCTGTGCCGACATGATTGCTGATGACATGGACAGAAGACATAGTAATGCAATCCTCAGGACTGTGTTATGTGATTGTATATAATTGCTCATACAACTTTTAAACGAGAAAAGCACAGAATTATTTTGTAAGATTGTCTCTTTATACGTAACTTTGCGCAAAGTTAAGAATTTAATTTAAGATTTAAGAATTAAGAATTAAGATTTTGAAGTTAGTGACTTGGAATTAGATTCTGAGATGCAAAAGATGGTAAGCTTTTTCCTTAAAATCGATGAGGAGGAATTGAGGACTCATTGAGGACAAACAATGCAACGTCTTAATCTTATGACTTTCTCGCGTCTTTACTTCAAAAACATGTAACAACAAATACAAAAATAAATATGAAACTGACAGTTATTGGCGCTGGCAATATGGGTGGCGCGCTCATCCACGGATGGGCAAAGAGTGGTAAGGTAGGTAGCATCACAATCTCAGACAAGAATGAGGCTCTTCTTGCAAGTTTTAAGGAGAAATATCCATCAATCACGACAACAACCGACAATGTGGCTGCCGTAAAGGATGCTGATGTCATCGTTCTTGTCGTTAAACCTTGGCTTATGTCTCTCGTCCTTGGCGAGTTGAAGCCTGTGCTTGACCTCAAGAAGCAGATTGTGGTGAGCGATGCTGCCAACTTCACGACTGACAAGCTTGCTGAGGCACTCGGAACAGACGCTGCCAACTTCTTCTATGTTATTCCTAACATAGCAGCAGAGTTCGGTGCAAGTATGAGTTTCATTGCCAAGGGCAGTAACGCAAGTCAGGAGAGTCTTGACTGTGTGAAGTCCCTTTACGATATCTGCGGCGACACTCTCGTCGTTACCGAGAACCTTGTAGGACCAGGTATGATGATGGCATCATGCGGTATTGCCTACGTCATGCGTTACATCCGTGCACAGATGGAAGGTGGATGCGAGATGGGCTTCTACCCACAGCAGGCAAAACAGATTGCACTCCAGACAATGCAAGGTGCAGTGAGCCTTCTCAAGGAGACAGGTTGGCATCCTGAAGAGGCTATCGACAAGGTCACTACTCCTGGTGGAGTAACCATCAAGGGACTCAATGAGCTTGACCATGCTGGCTTCAACTCTGCCGTCATCCGTTCACTGAAGGCAGGACTGAAGTAAATGCTGAATCGAGAATGAATAATAATGAATAGAGTTTATCGCCATCTTAGGTAACTCTTCATATAAACGAGGAAAGCAAGTGAAGTGCAAGCTTCACTTGCTTTTTTACCCTTTGATTGTTCGTAAATGATAAGTAGTGCCATTAGAAAGCCACTTTTTCAGATTTTCTTCTTCTTTTTTTTGACGTAAGACAAAAACTTTATATATTTGCAAGGTTATCTTATGAAAATTAGATACGCAAAATACCACAATAGGTATTATCAAAACGGAAAAAACAAGAATGTCAAACATTATTCGGGAAATGAAATATGGGAACACAAAGGAATGTTAAATATCTTATTATGGCACTGCTATTTGCATGCGCCAATTCTATTTATGCCGCATCTATAGCCATCATTAACGACGTTTACTACGAATATGTCAATACAAATAATAATCGTTATGCTGCCGTCATCAAACGATATGATGCAGGCACCAATACGTTGTGGCCATACGTGGGCGATGTGGATATTCCATCCTACATTGAAGTGGACAATGTTGTATATCCTGTAAAATACATCAACACGGATGCTTTTCAAGGCTGTACAAATTTGACAGGTATAAACTTACCAAGCACCATTGAGAAGATAAATTCACGTGCTTTCTTCGGATGTACATCACTTAGTACCATTAACCTTCCAAGCTCACTTACAGAGATTGGAGCTGCTGCTTTCTACAAATGTTCAAATCTCACCACCATTATGGGATTGGAGACATCTAAAGTGAACATGATTGGTACAAACGCCTTCTGCGAGTGCAACATCAATCATTCACTTGTTTTCCCAAATACTTTGGAGGAAGTACAAAGCAATGCATTTGAGAATGCTACCCAAAGTACAACCAGCATTTCAATTACTTTTCCTCTATCACTCAAACGTATTGGCGACAAGGCTTTCAGAGGAGTGGTACTCAGTTCACTTTACATTCCACGCAATGTTGTGAACATCGGTAGTTTGGCTTTTGACACCTACAGATGCTCATCCATATCTGTAGATCCAAATAACATTGTTTACGATTCACGTGAAAACTGTAATGCAGTTATAGACAAATGGAATGGAACATTGCTCTTTGCTTGCAACTACACAACCATTCCACATGGAGTTACGGGTATTGCCTCATACGCATTCCATAGCTGTCACGGATTGGTTTCAATTGACATTCCGCAATCCGTTACTACTATTGGTAGCTATGCTTTCTTTGACTGTACCAAACTTAAAACCGTGAGAATACTTGGCGAAGTTACTGAGTTGCAGGAATCTTGTTTCAATCAATGTCCTATCGAGGAACTTGTACTGCCAACCACGCTCAAAAAGATTGGTCCATCAGCTCTCAACCGCCTTTACGTTGAGTCTCTCATTCTGCCTACTGGTCTCTACTTCATAGGTGATGGGGCAATTAGCAGTGCAACTATAAGAAACATCACTTTACCTTCGACAGTTTCATACATTGGCTCTGAAGCAATAAAGATAGGCGCAGGTTCTGCACTCACATTTGAAGGCGATGTGCCAGGATATGTGGCAGAGGATGCTTTCGGAAGGATAAATACAAGTTACAATCCTCTTGACAGGCTTACATTGAAAGTAAAGAAAGACTACTACGACAATTATATCGGCAATCATCCATGGAACAAATTCGGAACGATTGAAACAATCAACACAAGCAGCAATACAGAGCCTTCGATTGACGATGTAGAAGATGTGACAGAAGTGAATTTCGTTGACGGACAGACATACAGTGCAACCAACTATCGCAGAGCAGCGACACTCACCTACTCACGCAATTTCCAGAATACAATGTGGCAAGCGCTATACGTCCCATTCACAATGGAATACAATGACTGGAAGGACGACTACGACATTGCACGTCTCAATGCAATCCGTATGTACGACAACGACGACGACGGTGAGTATGACGAAACAGAACTTGAGATTATCAAGGTTCTGTCAGGTAATATCTATGCCAACCATCCATACTTCATAAGAGCAAAGAATGCTGGTGAGAAAGAAATAATCCTCACTAATGCGCTTGTATATCCTGCAGAGAGCAACTCCATCGACTGTTCAACAGTTGAAACAAGTTTTGAGCTTACAGGAACTTATCGAGTCATTTCTGGTATCGACATGGTATCAAACAAGTACTACGCCCTCTCAAGAGGTCAGTTCTGCTACACAACCAACACCAACGCATACCTCAATCCTAACCGTTGGTACATGAAGGTAACAGAGCGTAATAAACAGGTGTTCCACAAGACGAACCTCAGCCGTATGCGTGTAATCGTCAAGGGTGAGAATAATGACGAAATTCTTGATGACTTCATCCCAAACAACGAACTGTTCGACGGAGAACAGACAACTACAGGTATCTGTACATCTCTGACAGTTGACGCAGAAGCCAATGCTGCAATCTTCACACTCGAAGGTACATGCTTGAACGCAAACGAGACACTCATGCCTGGTATTTATATCAGAAACGGAAAGAAATACGTGGTAAGATAAAAACAAAGTATTTTTTCATTTCATTATAAATACAGATTTAGTTACAGCTTTAGAGGTGGTTAGCGTAATGCTAACCACTTTTTTGTGCTGTACAGTTTGATTTGATCGAATATGAAGCCTTAAAGGCCGGGGAAAAACAGATAGGCATTCGGGCTAAGTTTTGGAGGCTTTGCAACCATATATGTCTATTTTGCACCATAAAAAATAATGGGTAATAAGGTATGGTAAGATAAAAATATAGCATAAAAAAAGTTGCCACTCATATACGAAGCAGCAACTATTCTCCAACTAACAACCTGACACTTCAGTATCGATAGGCTTGGATTTTTTAGAAAGTGATGAACTTAGAAAAAGCTATTATATTTTGAACACTGCAAAGGTATGAAGTTCTATTGAGTCACACTTATAATTTGGGCGCAGTATTGTCCTATTTCAGTTCTTCGATACATTTCCATGTATGTCTTATCTGCACAAAATATCATTTGAGACATTAATATAAATAATTATTGTCTTAAATCAGAAGTAACATAATCCTTTATTTTTATAATACACATGAATGATTACATTAGTGATGGTAATATGCGAGTTGAAGCAAAATAAATCATTGTTTCATTCACATATCATACAGAAATGGCGATGCCAAAGCTTGTTTTTTCATTTCATGTACATCGTATATCGTGTAATAATACTATCTTTGCACCCGAATTTAAACTATTCTAACTTAATTAACTACTGAAAATATGGTATTAAGAACTTTATGTGTTGTTGCATTGACTTTCGTCGGTGCTTGTAACTTATATGCACAGGAAGAAGACTTTGTCGTTGTAACTGCTGACAAGAATGACAGTCAAAGGGAACACAAAACAAATTCAAATGAATTCAAGGCAAATTATGGAATTGGCTGGTACACGTCAGAATTTTCAAACGGTTACCAAACAAACAAGGATGTGTCAACCAAATGTGGTTCACTGTCCTATCATCATTTCTGGCATCCTAACACAAGCAGAGAGAACTGTTACTTTGGAATTGGTGCACACTACGTTAAAGCTTTGGGAACCTGGAATGGTACAATAGAAATGACTTATTATGGCCCATCATTAGCATTTGCAGTTGAAAGCGAGGATGCAAGGTGGCGTTTGGGCTGTTCCATCAGTTTAGGACATGGTGAAATGGAATGGAACTCAGACAAACTGTCAGGATTTGGAGGATACGTTGACATGAACCTCGTATATAAGTTCACAAACAATGTCGGTTTTGCTCTTGGCTTTAATATAGTTACTGTTCGCGATGGTGAATATTCGAAGGAATTAATTAAAGGTTCTCAAGCTATGAACCTTATGATTGGCCCTGAATTCTATTTCTAATTGACAAACTATTTAAAAATATAATCATGAAAAGAAACGTAAGATTTATCGTTCTTTCGATGTTACTTACAGTTTTTGCTGTTTGTAACGCTCAGACACCCACATTGAAGGAGGTGGTAACAAAGTATTATCAGAAGTGTATGACACAGGATTGCTACCACGGAATGTTAGCTAAAAAGTTAAGAAATTACGATGGAACGAGCAAATACATTCCACAATTGCTGGACTCATGTACCAATAAAGCAATTGTAGCATCATACATAAACGATAAGTTCGTAGATGACTTCGTGGACGAGGTTCTTCCTATATTTGAGAAAAATATTACGCCTGAGGAGCTACTGAAGGTTGTTGATAACGTGGACAGCCTTTACTGCTCAACAGACTACTACAGAGTGTATGTTGAATCTGTAGTAGCCGACTTTAACGAATTCTCAAACATTGTCTATTCTTTGACTGCAGCAAAAAAGCCTGTCAATTTGAAACGTATAGAATGCGATGTACCTCAGAGTTACAAAGATCAAGTGGAGTTTATTGTTTGTAAACTGCCTTCAGTTGAGAAACTCTATGATAAGGTAAACGCGATGCCTATGCTGGGTACAAATTCCAAACAACTGTACTGTGACTACATGCAAGCAAATGCAAGGAAATTCCTTATAAACAAATTATATGAATACATTCCCGAAGAATTCGTCTTTAAGGAATTGGCATATATTTGGGAAAACACAAAAACATACACCAAGCTTTTGAAGGAGTTACAGAAGAATGAAAAAGACATCTTCAATAACATGACCAAGAAAATAGATGCTTATGTGACGGATACCGTAAACATTGCAAAAGCTGTCAAAAAAGCTAAGGAGACAAACATGGATAGTGTAAGATTTTATTTCAACTACGATGTTTGTGAAAAGAATCCTGAGTTTAAAGGTGGTGATCCTGAATTGATGAAGTGGTTGCAACACAATCTGCGTTATCCACGCCTTGCACAAGAAAACGGTGTACAATCACGAATTCTTGTGGAATTCGTTGTTGATAAAGATGGCTCTATCTGCAAGACTCACGTTATATCTTCTTCCGTAAGGGATTCTCATCGCAATGAGATTACTCTTGAAGTTACAGATGATCCTAAAATTGTGGAAAAAATCCTTGTTGAGGAGTCAGGACGTTTAGCACTTGAGGCAGAAGCAACGAGAGTTGTCAATGCAATGCCAAGGTGGATGCCAGGTACAGTTAATGATAAGCCTGTAAAAGTTAAATATACTCTTCCTATTACTTTCCGTCTGCAATAGCACTTAATTTAAGTTTCGCAAGTTTTTTAGCTTGCTCATTTATGGGAGTAAAAGGAAGTAAAGAGGAGTACTTCCAGGCGTTGAGTAATACTAAGTAAAATGAACGTGCAAACCTCGATACTATTAAGGTTACCAACCGTTATAGTATCGGGGTTACTAACCATTATAGTATAAGGGTTACCAACCGTTATAGTATAAGGGATTGAAAAGAGAAAACTGTGACAAGTAGCAAACCGGATAACCTAAGACATCACAGCCCCTCAACTGGAGCTTATACAAATCACACACAGCGTTGGCTTGATTCTGCCATCAAGCCAACGCTGTGTGTTTTTCGAGCCTAAAACATACGTTGAAATGCGTTATTTGTTGAAAAACACCCATATTTCAACATTTGTATCATCGATAATCAACATTTTTAGCCTATTTGTAACCGAAAAACACGATATATTTGCAAGCGAATTCATTAAGTTCTTAAGTTTTTGAGTTTTTAAGTTTTTTAGTTCTCACGGATGGGCGTGAACATGTTTCGTGAAAGCAAAAGAACTTGTCCACAATAACTAAAAAACTCAAAAACTCACAAACCTAAAAACTTAAGAACTCACTCGCAAGAACTAAAAAACTAAAAAACTTTAAAACTTACAAACTCAAAAACTCACAAACCTAAAAACTTACAAACCTAAAAACTCAAAATATGAAAAGAAACTTAATACTAATCTCCCTGCTTGCTCTCGTGGCAAACGTGAGTTGGGCGCAGAAGGTCGAGTTCTTCACTCCAAGCATTGTGCGTATAGTGAAGGATAACGGTCAGACGGTTGACAAGAAGTCGGAAGTGGTGACTGCCGTCCCACAGAAAGTAAAGGTGAGCAAGACTCAGAATGGCACAAAGACTGTGTACAAGTCTTCGGCTCTTACCGTGACAGTAGATAACGGAAAAGTAACATTTGCCGATAACAAGGGTAACGTACTCCTCAAGGAAGGAGAGAGCAAGTTCACGCCTATCACTTCTGGCGTGGATAAGGGTGCATATAAGGTGAAGCAGGGCTTTGCCATCGACAAGGACGAACATATATATGGTCTTGGACTTATCCAAAACGGTAAGATGTCACAGCGTGGTGAGCACAGACTCATGATGCAGAGCAACCTTGAAGACTATGGCAACGTTTTCCAGAGCATCAAGGGTTACGGTATATTCTGGGACAACTATTCGCCAACACAGATTGATGATAATGCTACTCTCGAGCTGGAGAGTCAGGTGGGCAAGGTCATCGACTATTACTTCATGTATGGCGGTAATGCCGATGGAGTGATTGCACAGATGCGTCACCTTTCTGGTAAGGTACCTATGCAGGCATTATGGACATACGGATTCCACCAGAGCCGTGAACGATACAAGAGTCAGCGTGAATTGCTTGAGGTAGTACACAAGTACCGTGACCTCAAGGTTCCTTTTGATGGTATCATTCAGGACTGGCAGTACTGGGGAAGCAACTACACATGGAATGCCATGGAATTCATAAACGAGGACTTTGGTCAGGCACAGCAGATGATTGATGAGGTACACCGTCTCAATGCCCACATGAGCATCTCCATATGGTCATCATTCGGTCCTGAGACAAAGGCATTTAAGGAACTCAAGCAGAAGAATCTTCTTTTCAGTTTCAAGACATGGCCTGAGAGCGGTCTTGGCTTCTGGCCTCCACGCATGGACTACCCAAGCGGTGTGCGTTGCTATGACGTGTATAGCAAGGAGGCTCTTGATATCTACTGGAAGAACCTTTCACGTCTTCACAAGATGGGTATAGATGCATGGTGGATGGACTCTACAGACCCTGACCACATGTCATACAAGGACTCAGACCTTGACGAGAAGACTACCATGGGTAGTTACCGTAGCGTGCGCAACATCTTCCCATTGAAGGCTGTTGGCGGTGTGTATGACCATCAGCGTGCTGTCGATTCATCAAAGCGTGTGTTCATTCTCACTCGTAGTTACTTTGCTGGTCAGCAGCGCACAGGTGCAAACACATGGAGTGGCGATATCGGCTCATCATGGGACAGTTTCCGCAAGCAGATTCCTATCTGTCTCAATTACACACTTACTGCCAATCCTAATGTAAACACAGACATAGGTGGATTCTTTGCTGGCTCATACAACACACAGGGACATAACTCAGGTACCCGCAATCCACAGTATCAGGAACTCTATGTACGCTGGATGCAGTTCGGCGCATTCTGTCCAATGATGCGTAGCCACGGAACAGACGTGTATCGTGAGCTCTACTACTTCGGCAAGAAGGGCGAACCAGTATATGACGCACTCGTTGATGCTGTCAAGCTTCGTTATCGTTTCCTTCCTTATATATATAGTACCTCATGGCAGGTGAGCAAGAACGACGACTCGTTCATGCGTGCTCTCTTCATGGACTTCAAGGATGATAAGAATACATGGAACAACAATCGTGAGTACATGTTCGGCCGTAATGTACTTGTGTGTCCAGTCCTCAATCCTCTTTACACAAAGGAGAAGATTGTGAAGACTGACGAGCTCAGCGGATGGAACAAGAGTGAGAGCAACGAGGCAAACATTGGCTATCCTAACGTGAACTGGAAGGACAACAAGCAGTATGAGGTTTATCTCCCAGCTGGTACTTCATGGTACGACTACTGGACAGGCACCAAGCATGATGGTGGACAGAAACTCATGACAACCATTCCGCTCGGTCACTCACCTCTCTTCATCAAGGCAGGTAGTATCCTTCCGCTCGGACCAGATGTACAGTATGCCAACGAGAATAAATATGACAATATAGACATCGTTGTTTATCCTGGTGCCAATGCAGAGTTCACACTCTACGAGGATGAGGGCGACAACTACAACTATGAGAAGGGAATGTACTCTACCATCCGTCTCACTTGGAACGACAAGGCAAAGACTCTTACCATCGGTAAGCGTCAGGGCGCATTCCCAGGAATGTTGGCAAGCCGCACATTCAACGTGAAGATTGTTGGTGGAACAACAAAGACAATAACATATAGTGGCAAAAATACAATAGTTAAGTAATCGCATTTAAGAAGCCTGCCATTCAAACTGATGGCAGAAATTAAGGTAAAAAGATTTGACGGAAAACCGTATTTTAACTTTAGGATAACATTCAGACAGGCAGTTCTCAGCAATGGGAACTGCCTTTGTGTTTCGGAACATTCTGTTCAAGTCGCATCTATAATAAATGTATGGTGAAACGTACCAACTATGTCCGAAAGCCGTGTAAATGTGCTATCGGAAGTCGTCGTACAGACTAGCGCTAATAGGTCGCGCAGACTAGTGCTAGTCTGTCATACAAACTAGTACTAGTCTGTAACGCAAACTAGCGCTAGTCTGTGGTACAAACTAGCGCTAGTCTGGGCGACATGCTTTCGGAAGCATTGTCGATGATAAAATTTATGCCTATGAAAGGTTGCTTTACTCAACTCATAACCTATAACTTATAACCCATAACTCATAACTCATCACGGCATAGCCTTTAGTCCTTCGTACTCCACATTCCACTTGCCATTCTTCGGGAAGCCAGGGAGCGGTTCGGTACATCCGTCCCAGCCAGCACACATGAGAGCGATGGTGGTGAGGAGACCACCGTTGCCTGGTAGGTAACAACGGAGACGTGCATCCTGATAGTTATGGCCGTTAGGCAGATACGTGTTGGTACGCTTGTCCATAAGGAGAGCGTCGATGGCTACGTCGGGCTTGCCAAGTCGGACGGCACACATGGCTGTCATCGGATAGTCCCATCCCCATGTCTTGTCCCAGTTCCAGTTGTTCATCACCCAGTCGAGCGTAGCTGTCATTGTTGCCTTATCATATTGTGGAGAGAATGGAAGTACACCACATGAACCGAGTACTGCCATGTGGTCGCTGTAGAGAGACAGCGGAACACTTGGCGAAAGATAGCTTTCTGCTGTTTCGGCTGCGGCATACACCCCATCCTTTGCAGCAAGCGGAGACAATTCATCTATTATCTTCTGCCAGTCTTCACGGGGCTGTTGTCCCATGCGCTGTCGCCATTGCTGGGCAACACCGAGTGCATAGTGCCAGTATGAAAGCTCGAAAGGTGGGTTGATAGTCTCGCTTGCCTTCAATGTCTCCTGAGCTGGAATACATCCCTTGAGGACATAGCGGTCATGAGCCTCATCGTATGTGGCAAACGAAGCCATGAAGCGTGCTGTCTCGTCCACAAGATTGGCATATCGGTGGAGAATAGCCTCATCGCCCGTGGCACGATAGAGCAACTCGCAAAGATATATGAGGTGCGGTTGCTGCCATATGAGAAACGAGCCTACATTTGATGGCGCTTCTGCTGCCGAAGGGTCGGTCATCTTCATCCATCGTGCACCATCAAATCCCTGACGACGTGCAATCTCATGTGCCATCGGCAGAGCCTTTTCATACCAAGGCAGGGTGCGTGCAAGCATCTCTGGATGTCCCCAGAGTGCAAAGTGTGCCTGATGCCACCATATCATTTCGAGATGAAACTTGCCAAACCATGAGTTGTACGTCAGACCCGTTTCCTGTGGAGGCGTACTGCCTGCACATTGTATGGCAAGGAGATATTGCGAGAGTACGACACGGCGCTCCAGTTCCCTTGCACGTGGGTCGGTGCAACGACTGAAATCTACAGCTCCACCCGATTGCCAGTAACGATTCCAATAAGCCTTGGTACTGTCAACGGACGCTTCTGCTTCATTTTTCACAAATTCGTCGTCAATAGACTTTGTAAACTCTACTTGCAACGTCCATTTCCGATTGTCGGGAATGATAACGACACGGTTGCTGTCCACATTAATATGTTTCATGCTGGAGAACTGCAACTTCGCATAGAATGTCTGTCCATCCATGGTGTTACAGATAACAAGCGGGTAGCTCGGTTTGCCTGGGCGAATAAGAAGCTTTGCCGTGTGTTCCTTGTCGTTGCTCCAGTCGCATGCATCATCACTATGCTTGCCAGTTGGGTAAGGAAAACGTATCTGTACATCATGCATCATAGGGTCATCAATACAGAACACGACCTTATCTTTCGACGCGTCACACGATGTCTGCACCTTTATCCTTCTACCTTTACACTTGAAGCTTGAATATATGATGCCATCCCACAAGTCGAGTGTCTGTGAAATGTCGGTTATCATATCTTTGTCCATCCCGACAAATCCAATCGTGCCGAGATGCACACGATGAGGATTGGCACGAAGATAGTCGCTCGCAGCCTTCTCCCTGCCAGTCTTCCATTGGCATGAGTACCATTCATCCCTGCCACGACCGAAGTTGAAAGCCTTTAGCGCATCCTCAGCCTTGTAGCCTTCAGGATTAGGAAACGAATGCCATCCCCACTGAGACATAGTGCCCAGAGGTACTCCGTTGCGGTACAACTCCGGAAATGTCTGCATACCTGTAACGTCACAGGTAAATGCAAACTCACCATTGCCCACACTTAATGAACTGAGGGTGTCAATCCTTGTCACATGTGGATTGTTGCGTGTCACAAGAGCATGGCGGTCAATCTTGGCATCAGCCGCCATCGCCATCATCACCACGAAAATAAAGATAATCGTCTTTTTCATCAGTTAGTTAAATAGCTTTGTAAATACGTCACAAAGGTAACAATAAAGATTTAATGGGACATCTATAAATCAACAAAAACTTTGAAATTATTACTGTCCGCTAAACATACATTAGAGCTCAAATACGCTCGTTTTCTTGTTGGATAAGCCCCTTTAGAAAGGGTGTTAACGGCTGTCCGCTAAAAAATCAGCTTAAAAGATGACAAAAGATACATCAGGAATACTTCGGGAATGGTTCGGGGATTGTTCGGGGATTGTTCTGGATTCCTTCGGTTCGTGTTTTTTGACGTAATGACACTTACGTGTTCACTTTGTTGTGACAGAATGCTGCTTTCAAGGACATTTTACTTTCTTTGCAGCAACAGGACATTGTCATCGTTTTGTCATCTTTAAAGCAGATTTTTTAGCGGACAGTAATAAAAGAGAATAATGAAAAGCTGAAGACAAATATAAAACCTTCAGCTTAACAGAAAACAATAAAGCGGATAAACGAGGTGCACTATCTGCATTATTTACCTCGTTTATCCGCATACATGATTACATCTGACACTATATTACTGTCCCAGCAACTCACGTAGCGCAGAACTTGCACGCTTGCCATCCGTCTTCTTGCTGTCAGCACCAGGCTTGTCGTTGTCGATATCAAGGAAGTTCTTGAACTGTGAAACCTTGTCGAAATGTCCAACCTCACACTCAAGTATCTCATCAATAGGACCGTCTGTGTAGAACGGACGACTGCTCGTATTGAACGTACCTCGCTCGATGTTATCAACTGTGAAGAAACGATAGTAGTCGTTATTCTTTGAGTGATAGAGAATACTGAGGATATCATCAGGCATAGCAGGACTCACAAACACGATACGTGACTTATTGTTGATGCTGTTAGAAATCCATAGTTCCCTATCAAGCAGTTCCTCGATAGGTATCTTAGACATCTCGCCCGTAGCATACACCACAACAAGATAGCCCGTCTGTTCCTCGTCATAGATGCCGATGGAAAGACAGTCGGACAACTTCTGGTCAGTAATACTATAAGTATTGTCCTCAAATATATTGACAAACGTAGATAACTCATTCTCTGAAATGTCATCATCAAGATGACGGCGTAGGCGAGCCTGACTTGTCTTGATTTCCTCAAAGTCGGTAGAATACTCGTATGGAGCTGAGATATTCTGTTCTTGCTGTTCTTCCTCCTCCACAGACGTAGTGGCACGTGACTCGTCAATAAGCTGGTTGATGCGCTGAGTATCAAGCGATGCCACCTCTTTCATACGGTTGGCAATGAAAGTTGGAAGATAGTCTTCGGACACATGACGTGATGATGTACCTCTACGCTCGTAGAACACATCGTCAAGACTTACAGGCTTAGGACATGGAGCAATCTCAATGACATATACTGCCTTGTGAGCCTCATCATCAAAGTGCGAATGGATGCAGTGGTCAGCAAGTTCTCCCAGTTTCTGGTTTATCTTGTTACGCACATACAAATCGAACTTGTCACGACTACCATCAAACTGCGGATGACGCAAGTCATCCTCTATACCTTTCTCAAGGTGTGTCTTATCATCCACACCGATATAGAGCGTTCCACCCTCAGCATTGAGGAATGCACATATCTCCTCGAGAATCTTATGTGTCTGACGTGGAAGGTCAGGTGTAGTACTATCTGGAGGACAAACGATGGATGACTTAAACTCCTTGGTGAAGGTCTCCATTCCGTAGTTCTTCTTAGGATTCTCACGACGCTGGAGCTGGAGCAGTTCCTTTATATGCTCATGTACATCGCTCGCCTGACTCATCATCTGCGTGTTGAGCATGAAGTTGTACGAGAGGACAAGCTGAGCAAGTTGTGCAAGGTCTGGCGCCGACTGACTCAGAGCCACCTGAGCAAGTTCTTTGTCGTGCTCGCTGTTGCCAAGGAAGCTGACCATCTGCAATTTGCGGAACTGTTGATAGAGCGAAGAGTGTGAACTGAAGAACTCAGCATTCTTCATCTCAAATCCCGCGATCTGTTCCTCGGAGAGGTGGTTATTAACGTCAAACTCATAGAGAAGTTCTATGAGCGATGTCTTACTACCATAGTAGCTCTCCTGTTTCACGTCACCGAGTATGTGGGCTATGAGCTTGCAATAGCAAAGATAGTTGTAAGCCTTGATATAGTCATTCTCAAGCGAAGCGACATTGTCGATGATGTGCATTATCTCCCTTACCTTAGCCGTCTCGATAGTATCAACAGGGACTGACTCATCTTTGCTTTCCTCCTTCTCTACAAAAACATCATCGCCAGAATACAGGCGCATAAGATTACCAAAGGCATCAGCAAGCGTAATATTATTATCTGGAGCAATACCCACGAAACGTGCCGTCATGAATCCAGGTCGGCTTCCCTCTGCTTCTGTTACCTCAATGACTGTACCCTTAGACATTGGTATATGCTTAGTATCCTTGTCATAAATAACAGACACGGACAATCCATGTTCCGATACCGCATAGAATCCTGGAGTGAGTGTTGTACCAGCCGTAACAACACAACGGAAGGTATCAGTATAATTGATTTTTCGACTACGATAGTCTTCACTGAAATCATTGATATTGTCCGTCATCTCAAAGCGGTAAGTACCGTCCGGATTTATGGCTGTGACGTAAGCCTCCAACTTGTACGGATGACCACCCTTCTCAAACGAGAACAGTCCCACGGTAGGCGTTGCATAACCAACCATATCTGCCATACGAATCGTACCCTTAGCACCGAAATATTTAGAATCGACCACCATACACTCAAATGTAGGAGTCTCGGCAGAAGTCTGTCCAGTAATGATGATGCTTACCTGCTCGTCCATCATCAACGTATCGATGGATGATGACTTCTCAACCTTGGATGGAGTAAGCAGATGCAGGTAGATATCGTTCCACAACTGTTTGTAAGGTGGCAATGCCTGACGCTTTGCCTGAGCAATAGGCAATGCCTTGTAAGGAACGGAAATCTGAATATTGTTCCAAAGATTAAGGTACTCTGGAAGATTGTCATAGCAGTCTTCATCCGAATACTCCTTAGGAACAATCCTCACAAGTTCATTGCCCACAAGTATGTCGGCAACCTCGCCCTCATATCGCATCAAGGAAATATTATCGGGTTCAAACTCATTGACAAGGTTAGACACGACATTAGCCATACGGTCAGGGTCGCTCGTATAGTTAATCATCTTCGGCTTCTCGTGGATAGCACCGATAAGAGTATTGTAAGCCATGTCGAGAAGGCGCAAAGGCTCAAGCACACCAATCCTTGAACAGTAACGATATAGTAGTGAAAGGTTGAGTTCGGAATCAATAAGTTCTTCGTCACTATCGTCCATAAGATTAAACTGAAGAGCAAGTGCCTGAAGCATATTGCGGAGAGCCTCACGGTCAGTGAGCAGCGTTTCCTGATTCTTACTCATGGTGGTGATATAGAGTTCGAGCAGCTTTATCCAAATTACTTTGAAAGGCTTACGTTTCCAGTTGTCAATATCGTTGCTTCGTAAAGTATCAAACACTTTTGGCATAAATGAACCGAGGAATGCGGAGTTCTCGTCCTCCCTTGTCCTGATAAGGAAGATACACATCATAACATAGAACATCTTCCTTGGGTGATAAAGGTAACCCGTGTTCTGAAGTCTTGTCAACAGTCCCCCGATGGTCTCCTCATCCTTACCCTCTTCGACCGAAGCCAAAGCAAGAAGATAATATCCAAGCTGCTCGATAAGAATGGTGAAACGTCCCTCAAGTACGGTTCTTTCCTTGGCAGTACAACGTCGCAGGAGTTCGGAAGTCTCAAGCACATTGAGACACACCTGTCTGATATGTTCAAACTCATCCTTTGTCGTATTGCGTTCTGAGGCAATACCTTGAATCCACTTATGGCACTCCGAATCGAAGGAGTCCATTCCATTGTCCGAAAGAAGCAGATGGGTTATAGATTTTGCATTGTCTGGTATCTCAACAAAAAGACTTTCCACATATTCAGCACCAATGGTAAACTGACTCTGTTCGACACTAATCCTTTCGACAAGTTCCACATTGACTCGTTTACTACCTATGGAAGTAATCCTACATTTCAGTTGTGGAGTAATGATTGGGTTTATTTGGAATTTGCGTTCAAGATAAGTATGATATCCAAGACTGTCTTTTAGGTAATAGTAAGACATCGTAATCTTTTCAATGGTATAGACGACCTCGTCACCTTCCTTATAGTGCCGCCTCATGAGCGTTTCGATGTCCTGAGTTATTACATTGTAATTTTTACCTTTCTGTACACGACAGACGATTTCGCCAGGATTACCCTTGCCCAGCTGTTCGGGCATCATCTGTACTCTGTAAAGCTTATCCTCATACTTAACGACATAGCGTTTCGACAGGTCATCAACACGTGCGACCTTTAATGTTACAAGTTCTGACATAGTTTTTTTGCTGTAAAATTAGCGATTATTCCCATATCAGCCTAATTTACATCATTTTTTCTACAAACAAGCACCAAAAACCACGTCAATAAATGACATTCTAAAAGGAATTGGGCACCAAAAGCAATAATGCCCTTGATGCCCATGAGATTATTATCGTATGTTTAAGCTATGCTATTTTTCTCAATGTTTACAATGCTGCCTTGAGCCTTACGATGAAGTCGTCAGCATCTGCCTTAGTGATGCAGAGCGGTGGAAGAAGACGGAGTACGTTTGTTCCACTACAACCTGTGAAGCAATGCTGCTCCTTGACAAGGCGTGTACGTATCTCCTTGTATGGTACGTCAAGTTCGATACCAATCATGAGTCCCTTACCACGTACATCCACTACGTGTGGAAGACGCTCTGACTTGAGACGCTCCATGATATAGTCGCCTACCTCGGCTGCATTCTCCACGAGATGCTCGCTCTCTATTACGTCAAGTACGGCAAGGGCAGCAGCACAAGCAAGGTGATTACCTCCGAATGTTGTACCGAGTTGTCCATATACTGGCTTGAACTTTGGTGAGATAAGCACTCCTGCCATTGGGAAACCGTTGCCGATACCCTTGGCTACAGTAATCATATCTGGCTTGACACCAAGGTGCTGGTGTGCAAAGAACTTACCAGAACGGCCGTAGCCACATTGTATCTCGTCACAGATAAGAACAGTGTCATGCTTGGTACAGAGGTCACGAAGTCCACGGAGGAAGTGTGCATTGACAGAACGGATGCCACCTACTCCCTGTATGCACTCAATGATAACGGCACACACATCGTCCTTCTTTATCTCTTCCTCCCACGCAGGAAGGTCGTTGAGAGGAAGAAATGTAACGTGCTTATTGTCATTGATTGGTGCCACAATCTTCGGATTGTTTGTAGCCTCAACAGCAAGGGATGTACGACCGTGGAATGCCTTTTGTGCAGCAAGGATACGTGTCCTGCCATTATAGAAACTTGCAAGCTTGAGAGCATTCTCATTAGCCTCAGCTCCTGAGTTGATGAGGAAGAACTGATAGTCATCATAGCCGCACGCCTTGCCAAGTCGATGTGCAAGTTCCTTCTGCAACGGATTCTGTACTGAGTTGGAATAGAAACCGAGCTTTGCAACCTGCTTGCTTATTGCCTCTACATAGTGTGGGTGAGCATGACCGATAGATATGACGGCATGACCGCCATAGAGGTCGAGGTACTCCTGTCCCTTATCGTCCCAAACCTTGCAACCCTTACCTTTTTCGATTGCAATGTCAAATAATGGATATACGTCAAATAGTTCCATGATATTTTGAGTTTTTAAGTTTGTAAGTTTATAAGTTTTTATGTTTTTGCGACCATACTGTTGTACCTTATTCACAACAACTAAAAAACTCACAAACTTACCAACTCAACTTTTAACTTTTAATTTTTAACTTTTAACTCTAACAACGCACCAGCGTTGTTAGAATGCGCTTGCCTTGAGGTTCAGTCCTGCCTTCTCGTCCAAGCCGAACATGATGTTCATGTTCTGTACCGCTTGACCTACTGCACCCTTTAGGAGATTGTCGATGATGCTTGTCACGACAACCTTGCGACCGAAGACCTCTGTGTGAACGAGTGCCTTGTTGGTATTCACCACCTGCTTGAGGTCAAGGGCAGAGTCAGAATAATGAGTAAAGGCAGCATCCTTGAAGAAATACTTGTACAGCTGTGCAATCTCCTCTGCTGACTTTGGCTCGTCAAGTGTGACAACCTCTGTACAGAAGATACCACGGGCAAAGTCACCACGGTAAGGAATGAAATCGACTGTTATGCCGTCACCTTCAAATCCTTCGTTGAGTGTGTCAATAGCTCGTGGAGCTGACGCTGGGCGAAGCTCATTGAGTGTCTGACATATCTCATGAAGATGCTGGTGATTGAACAACTTATACACAGAGAAGTTATTGTTACGCCAAGAGAAGTGAGTCGTTGCTCCTGGCTTCTGACCAGCTCCAGTACTACCTGTTATTGCATTGACTGCTATGTCGTGAGTGAGAAGTCCTGCCTTAGCAAGTGGAAGGAGTCCTTCCTGAATGCAAGTGGCAAAGCATCCCGGATTAGCAAGATGCTGACACTTGGCTATCTCGTCACGATGAATCTCAGGAAGACCATACACATAGTCATGGTCACCCTTGATACGGAAGTCCTGCGCAAGGTCAATTATCTTCACATTCTGCGGAATCGTGTGTTCCTTGAGGAACGCCTCACTCTTGCCATGTCCGAAACAGAAGAACACGACATCAACCTTATCAAAAGGCATCTCACTCGTGAACTCCAGCTCCGTGTCACCAATGAGTCCCTCATGAACATCATATACCTTATTGCCTGCATTCGACTCAGAGTTAGCAAACACAATCTCCACCTCAGGATGATTAAGCAAGAGACGTATCAACTCTCCTCCTGTGTAACCAGCAGCACCTAAAATTCCAACGGAAATCATACCTGTGGCCCCCCATCCCCCGAAGGGGGCGTCCTTTGGGACAAGGGAGCATATTTTTTATTTATTAAACAAATTTTTATTAACACATATTTACCAGATATAACCTTCTATATTCGGAGGCCGCCCCCCTCGGGGGCTGGGGGGGCTTTACCTCTCTTCGTCTGGATGAGCGAGGTAGTAAGCACGGAGTGCTGTACTTGTCACCTTGATGAAGCCCTTAGCATCCTCTGATGACCAAGCCTTGGCAGTCTCACCATACTCGCCGAGCTTATTCTTGACAAGGTCATTAGGTGAATCAACACCTACTGTCTGGAAGCAGAGAGGACGGAGTTCGAGTGTCACCTCACCTGTCACGTTACGCTGTGAACTGAGAAGCATTGCCTCGATGTCTGCCATGACTGGCTCAAGGTACTGTGACTCGTGGAGGAACATACCGTACCAGTTGGCAACCTGATCCTTCCAGTACTGCTGCCACTTAGAGAGTGTGTATTTCTCAAGGAAACGGTGAGCACCGATGATAAGCATTGGAGCTGCAGCCTCAAAACCTACACGTCCCTTGATACCGATGATAGTGTCACCCACGTGACAGTCACGACCAATGCCGTATGCAGCACCAATCTCCTCTACTGCCTGAATTGCCTTAATCTTATCATCGTACTTCTTGCCGTTGACAGAACAAAGCTCACCCTTCTCGAAACCGAGCTTCAAGATTTCTGGTCCCTGCTTAGTGACGTGCTTGAGATATGCTGTCTCTGGAAGTCCCTGTGTAGAATCGAGAATCTCGCCACCACAGATGGATGTTCCCCAGATTCCTACATTATATGAATACTTGAGCTTAGTGAAGTCAGCTGCAAAGCCGTTGGCATTAAGATAGTCAATCTCCTCCTGACGACTGAGGTTGCCATCACGAGTAAGAGTGATGATTTCAACACCCGGAGCCATAACGAGGAATGTCATGTCGAAACGAATCTGGTCGTTGCCTGCACCTGTTGAACCGTGAGCAATGGCACTTGCACCAATCTCCTTTGCATAGCGAGCGATGGCAAGAGCCTGGAAAATACGCTCTGAACTAACAGAGATAGGATAACAGTTGTTGCGGAGTACGTTACCAAAAACCATATACTTAAGAGACTTAGCATAGTACTCCTGAGTAACGTCGAGAGTTACATACTTGGTTGCACCAAGCTTGTAAGCGTTCTCCTCATTAGTCTTGAGCTGCTCAGGTGAGAAACCACCTGTATTAGCACATGCTGCATAGACCTCATAACCCTTCTCCTTAGCAAGATACATCACTGTATATGAAGTATCAAGACCGCCGCTGAAAGCAACGACAACTTTCTTCTTTTCTGCCATACTTTAATAAATGTTGAATGAAGAATGAAGAATGAAGAATTGCCATTCGGCACATATCCTTCACCATTCAATTATTCATTCAGTATTGTGTTTTATTTTTATTCCTTAATTATCTCTTGAAGAACGCAAACGAAGATTGGAGTCAATCAAATTCTTCATTCTTCACTCTTCATTCTTCATTCTTCATTTTATACGTGTCCCCTCTTCACCATGTCCTTCATCACCTCTTGGAATATCTCCACAGGTGTTGGCTCGCCCTTATGCTTCTCAGGATCGTAGAGCATACCTGTACAGATACAGAACTTACGCTGCTTCATCTCAAGAATAGGATAGTTGACACATCCCTGGCAACCACGCCAGAAGGAGTCATCATCAGTCAACTGGTTGAAGCTTACAGGAACATAACCCAATGAAGTGTTCATCTTCATCACAGCATCACCACTTGTGAGAGAGAATATCTTAGCATGTGGCCAGCGTACACGTGCAAGTGTGAACGTGTGATCCTTGATGCGCTTGGCAATTCCCCTGCCAAGGTAATCAGGATGAACGATAAGACCTGAAGTAGTTACATACTGCTTGTTGCCCCAAGTCTCAATGTAACTGAATCCTACGAACTTGTCGCCAAGCTCTGTCTGTTGGTTAGGGTCAAGTGCAAGAACAGCCTTGCCCTCCTTCATCTTAGTAGCAACATACTCGTGAGTTCGTTCGGCAATACCCGTTCCACGCTTCTTTGCTGCTATGCGAATTGTGTCGAGAATCAAGTCCACGTATTTCTCGTGACTTGCGTCGGCAACGATAACATTTATTCCGTCTTCGTATGTCATCTTTTATTTTACATTCTGCTTCCTGGATATACAGGAATTATTGTCCTTAAATTAGCTTCTAATATTTCTTTGTTAAATCCTTCTTCCAATGCCATCATGATGGTATCGTCGCCCGCAATCGTTCCGATTACTTCTTCAAAGTTGGCATTATCTATGTCAGACGCAAGACCGCTCGCATAACCTGGACGTGTCTTTATCACAGCAAGGTTGCCCGTGTACCTTATCCTCATGAATCCGTTCTGCACAGCAGTACCGACCTCTCTATGCTCCCTCACCCTCTGGTAATAAGGATTGTCTGGAAGCATATACACAGGCTTGCCCTTGAGACTGTTGCCCTTCACCACCCTCAACAGTTTGAGGTCTCTCGACAAGGTTGCTTGCGTAAGCGTCAGTCCTCTCCTTGCAAGTACGGCAAGCAGTTCGTCCTGACTACCTATCTCCTGCTCCTGAATTATTGCCTTTATTATGTCAAGTCTCGATTGTCTTGCAGTCATAGTTGCATATTTATTCAAATTCCGAGTGCAAAGTTACGAATATTCACAATACAACGTGCATATTTTTGCACAAAATTATGCATATACATACAAATTTGCGTACATTATGCATAAATAATACATAATTATATGTTATAAAACACAAAGACTGCAATGAGAACACACCCACTACAGCCTTTATTCCAATATCTAAATTCAAATTCTTTTAATTCAACCTGAAAGTAAAAGGTAAAACGTATTTTGTATCTACCGCTTTACCATCCTTTTCTCCAGGAATCCACTTTGGCATTTTCTTTACCAACTTGACAGCCTCAGCATCTAACAAAGGATGAACACTACGATCAACATTTATGTCCGACACAGTTCCGTCTGCTTTTATAACAAAGGAAACAAGAACCCTACCATGAATATTCTTTCTCTGCGCTCTTGATGGATACACCAAATTATTTTGTATATATTCCATGAGTCCCTCATCACCACCTTTAGAAAAAACGGGCTTTTTGTCAACGTAAACAACAACAGAGTCATTTTGCTCTGGCACCAGAGGAGTCACATTTGAAGCTTTCATCTCAAAGCCAAGAGACAATACAAAACAGAAAGCGAATGCAATTGATTTATTCATTTTTCTTTTTAGTTGTTAAGTTTTATAATATTTAGGACTGCAAAGTTAAAACATTTCATCGAGACAAACAAGAACAAAGTATAATTTGTACAAACATTATTAACGCCACCCAAGTAAACGCAACACATAACATATTGTATTTAAATATACCCTCGGATTCCTATTTATTTCGATTAACCACCATGAGTAATAATGAGCATGACGAAAACGGATATGCCTGTCCCGTTTTTGTTCTAAAGTTCATAGTCAGTACTTAGTAAGCAGATGACAAGCATCCCCAATCTTGCAGTTGCATTATTACATATAAATTAAGCCATACACCCACCAATCCAAAAATACATGGTGTTTTTGGGGATTATAATCCAAAAATTCATACTGTTTTTTCGGATTAGAGTTTTTTTTCATATCTTTGCAGCATAACAAAAAGTAGGGAAAGATGATTAGAAGACAATTACAAGATGTGATAGAGAAACGAATGTTTGCAGGAAAAGCAATCATCGTAATCGGAGCAAGACAAGTCGGCAAAAGTACATTGTTCAATACAATACTTGAAAATGCCGATGTGCCTGCACTCACTCTCAATTGTGACGAGCCAGAAGTAAAGGAAATGCTGACTCAGATGAACACACAGGAGTTAAAGATGCTTATTGGCAACAATCGCATATTGATGATTGACGAGGCACAAAGAGTTGACAATATCGGTATGACGTTGAAACGTATTACCGACAACTTTCCCGACGTACAACTTATGGTGACAGGTTCGTCTTCGTTTGAGTTACAGGACAAACTTAACGAGCCCTTGACAGGACGAAAGTTTGAGTACCACTTGTTCCCTTTGTCAACAGGCGAGTTAATGGATTCACAAGGATTACTTTCGGTCAAACAGACATTGGAGAACAGACTTGTATTCGGTTCTTACCCTGATATAATAAACCATAATGAGGATGCGAAGGAAATATTGACAAATCTGTCAAGCAGTTACCTCTACAAGGATTTACTAACATTGGACAACATCAGGCGTCCTGTCCTTCTTAATAAACTACTTACAGCTTTGGCCTTACAGGTAACGAGTGAAGTTTCTTATAACGAGTTGGCACAGACAATAGGTTCTGATAGTAAAACTGTAGAGAAATACGTTGACCTTTTGGAGAAATGCTACATTATATTCAAGTTGAACGGATTCAACCGTAACCTACGTACAGAGTTAAAGCGTTCAAAGAAATTCTATTTCTATGACAATGGTATAAGAAATGCAATTCTACAAAATTACGCTCCATTATCCTTACGTCAAGATGCTGGTGCGCTTTGGGAGAACTTCATCATAAGCGAGCGAATTAAGGCCAACCAGTATAATGGAAGATATGTAAACAGCTATTTCTGGCGAACAAGTCAACAACAAGAGATTGACTACATAGAGGAGTGCGACGGAAGTTTTACCTTATTTGAGATGAAGTGGAATCCAAAGAAGTCTAACGTTAAGTTTCCTTCTACCTTCCTCAGTACTTATGATGTAAAACAACAGGCTGTCATTACTCCTGACAACTGGTTGGAATGGGTGGTATAAACAAGTTTACTTGTGTTTGTTTTTTTCGGAAAAGCAAAATAACGAAAACGGATATGCCTGTCTCGTTTTTGTCCTAAAGTTCATAGTCAGTACTTAGTCTATACTTAGTCAGTACTTAGTCTATACTTTGACGGTACTTTAACCATACATAATTTACGACAAGAAGCGAAATAAGGTTATCTTTTTCGGAGATACAAAAAAGAGGACATATCCCGATGGGATATGTCCTCTTGTCTTTTCTTCAGTGTGTACCGAAGTGAATGGATTAATCCTCCTTGCGAGAAAGCTTCTCCTTGATACGAGCCTTCTTACCTGTAAGGTTACGGAGGTAATAAAGCTTAGCACGACGTACCTTACCAATCTTGTTCACCTCGATGCTATCGATGTTAGGTGACTCGAGTGGGAAAATACGCTCTACACCTACTGTACCAGACATCTTGCGAACAGTGAAACGCTTCTTAGTACCCTCACCTGAGATCTTGATAACAACACCACGGTAGAGCTGGATACGCTCCTTTGAACCCTCGATAATCTTGTAAGCAACTGTGATAGTGTCACCTGCCTTGAATGCTGGGTGCTGCTTGCCTGTAGCGAAAGCCTCCTCAGCAATCTTCATCAAATCTACTTTAGCCATAAATTTTATTATATAATTTTATGTAAATATTAACGAAGCATTCTCTGGCTACTCTATTTCCAGACAGCGGCTTCGCAAAAACGTTGCAAAGGTACGAGTTTTTTCTTTCTCACAACACATTCTTTTAAAGGTTTTTACACTCAGATACTAAAAAATGATACACATACGAACAAAATTGAAACATTTATTGACACTAAGGTTCTCAAAAATGATGTATCTTTGCATCATAGGAATAGGTACGCTAAGAGAAACAGACAAGAGAGGCCCCCTCCTAACCTCCCCGTTGGGGAGGAACGCCATCTGGAACAAAGGCATGTTAATTATTAATTGTTAATTGATATGTTTTTTCTTGTTTTTGTTCTGTTTACTTCCCGCTGGTCAGTGAGAAAAGTTCTTGCCTGTTTTTCTAATTGGCACCTTAGTGCAAAACAAAGATATTAAACAAAAAACAATATAAAGAATGGAAAAAACATGGCGCTGGTTTGGCAAGAAAGACAATATCACTCTTGAAATGCTGAAACAGATTGGTGTAGAGGGTATAGTCACAGCCCTTCATGATGTTCCCCTCGGCGAGGTGTGGACACGTGAGAAGATTCGTGACCTTAGAGAGTATATCGAGAGTTACGGTATGCGATGGAGCGTAGTCGAGTCACTTCCCGTGACAGAAGCCATCAAGTATGGCGGTAAAGATCGTGACCATCAGATTGAGGTCTATAAGGAGTCATTGAGGAACCTTGGTGAGGAGGGCATCCATTGTGTTTGCTACAATTTCATGCCAGTACTCGACTGTGCACGTACAGACCTCCTTCACGAGAATCCTAATGGTTCGTCAAACCTTTACTTCAACTGGGCAGAGTTTGCATACTTCGACATTCATATCCTCAAGCGCAAGGGTGCAGAAGAGGAATGGGCAGAGTTCCAAAAGGCTCACAAGGAGTGGCAGCGTGACATCCTTGCTGAGGTTGCAGAGATAAAGGCAAAAGCTACCGCTAAGTATGACCATGACCTCGTTGACACAATCGTTATAAAGACTCAAGGCTTTGTAAGTGGCAACTTCAAGGAAGGCGACGAGAAACCTGTTGAGATGTTCCGTGAGCTCCTTGCTCTCTATGACGGAGTGACAAAGGAGACACTCCAAAACAACATGAAGACATGGCTGGAGGCAATCATGCCTATCTGCGACGAGTACGACATCGACATGTGTGTACATCCAGATGACCCACCATTCCCAATCCTCGGTCTTCCACGTATCGTGAACTGTGACGAGGATATCCAGAAGTTCCTCGATGCGGTACCTAACATACATAACGGTCTCACATTCTGTGCAGGTTCACTCTCTGCTGGTGGTCACAACAATATAACTGAACTTGCAAAGAAGTATCATTCCCGCACTCACTTCGTACATCTCCGTTCATGTCACATCTTCCCTAATGGAGATTTCACGGAAGCAAGTCATCTTGGAGGACGTGCCGACCTCATAGAGCTTACTCGTATCTTTGAGCAGGAGGAGATGAACCGTCAGGCAACACGTAACCCTGAGACACAGCTTCTCCCTATGCGAGTTGACCACGGTATGACTATGCTTGGCGATGAGGCACGTGGATATAATGCTGGTTACTCTTTCCTTGGACGTATGTTCGCCCTCGGACAGGTTCAGGGCATCATAGCAACCGTTGATCGTGAACTTGGTAAGCCTTATCATCAACCAGGATTCTTCGATTGATTGGCGTGTGCCGCAAAGCGGCCAATGAGAAAAACAAAAGAAAACATAGGAAAACAAAAGAAAACAGATTATTCTTATGAACTTATATGCAAGGAAACAGATTGGTCCTGAGCTTGCGGAGAAATTGCGCAAATACGTCTATGACATCGTGGGGTGTTGTCAGGCAGTACACAATGAGCAAGGACCAGAGCTGACGGAATACGTATATCAAGAGTCATTGGATATAGCTTTCAAGCAGGCGCACATTCCTGCAATTAAGGAATACTGGTTCCATCCTCATTTCAGAGGGGAAGAGCTAAACACAAAAATGAGGGTTGATTTCTTTTGCAAAGATAAGGTGTTTGTTGAATGTAAAGCCATAGACAAAATAGGGGTGCATGAACGCTTACAATTATGGGCGTATATGCGTGCAGCAAATGTAAGAATAGGAATTCTTTACAACTTTCTTCCTGTAATGGACGAATGTGAAAAATATTACTTTGACCCAACGGATAATAGCATAGGTGTTTTCTGATGGGAAATAAAGAATAGTTGTTTTCTTTTGTTTTCCTATGTTTTCTTTTGTTTTTCTAATTGGCGCCTTTGGCGCATAAACAAGATAATAACATAATAATCAAAATATGGTTTCTTTAAAAGGTAAGATAGCCGTAGTAACAGGTGGAACAGGTGTACTCGGCAGCAACGTAAGCGAAGGCTTGCTTCAGGCAAGCGCAACAGTAATAGTAGTAGGTTCACGTCAGGAGACAGTAGATAAGGCACTTGCCAAGCTCACTCCTGTGGCAAAGGCAAATGACACTACCGTAACAGGATTTGTGTGCAACGTACTCAATCATTCTGAGATTGAAGCACTCACAGCCAAGGTTAAGGAACAGTTCGGACGAGTTGATATTCTCGTGAATGCAGCCGGTGGTAACGTGGCTGGTGCAAACATCATGGACGACATGCACGTGTATGAGTCTGACATCGAGGCACTCCACAAGGTTATCGACCTCAACCTATGGGGCACAATCTATCCTTGCCTCACTTTTGGCAAGATTATGGCTGAGCAGAAAAGTGGTAGTATCATCAACGTAAGTTCGATGGCTGCATACGATGCTCTCAGTCGTGTGATGGGTTACTCTATTGCCAAGGAGGGAGTAAATGCACTCACCAAGTGGCTCGCACAGGATTTTGCTCGCAAGTATGGCGACAAGATTCGCGTAAATGCTATTGCCCCTGGTTTCTTTATCGGTGAACAGAACCGCAAGGCTCTCCTCAACGACGACGGCTCACTCACAGAGCGTAGCCACAAGGTGCTCAACAAGACTCCAATGGGACGCTTCGGCGATATCAGCGAGTTGAATGGTATTGTTCGTTTCCTCGCAAGTGATGAAGCAAGCTTTGTTACCGGCAGCATAATCCCAGTTGATGGCGGCTTCAGCAGTTTCTCTGGTGTGTAAGCTTGCATTATTCATTCTTCATAATGCAAGAGTTAAAAGTTAAAAATTAAAAGTTAAAAATTTGGGATTACTTGTATTTCACATTATTTAATAAGGAGCTTCAAACTCCTCAACTCAACTTTTAACTTTTCATTTTTAACTTTAAACTCATTTATAATGCTGCACACTCGAGGCTTTTTGCGCAAAAAAGGAAAATTTGTGTAAATAATTTAGTCAATAATAGATTTGTTTGCTCAAAATTATTTACCTTTGTGCAAAATTTTAACACATAATAAATATGGCTAAACTTATAATTAACTCATACGATGAGTTCGCTTCATACGAAGGTAAGGAACTCGGTACATCAGAGTGGGTATCTATTCCACAGGAAAGAATCAACCTTTTTGCTGATGCTACACTCGACCACCAGTGGATTCACGTAGATGTAGAGCGTGCTAAGGTAGAGAGCCCATATAAGTCAACTATCGCTCACGGCTACCTCACTCTCTCACTTCTCCCACACCTCTGGTCAGAAATCATTGAAGTGAACAATGTCAAGATGCTTGTCAACTACGGTATGGACAAGATGAGATTCGGTCAGCCAGTACTTGAAGGACAGAGCATCCGTATGACTACAATGCTCCAGTCAATCGTAAATCTCCGTGGAACTTGCAAGGCAGAAATCAAGTTCAAGATTGAGATTAAGGATCAGAAGAAGCCTGCACTCGAAGGTGTGGCAACATTCTTGTATTATTTCAATAATTAAAAAAGAAGACCCCCCCTAACCCTTTTGACCTCCGTCGAACAGGGCACTGTTCTCCCCTCATTTCGGGACAGAGAGACATTTAGTCTCTCTTCTGCGCCCTCATTCGCCTACAGGGAGGGGAACAAATTACTCATTCGTTGAGTGGGGGATTAGATATAACGGAAGCTATAGAGATTTTCTCTATGGCTTCCTTTTTTAGAAACCAAGCCTTCCAATTAGAGCAAACACGGCTTGGAAGGCGAATTTTGACGGGCGTATTCTTTCCACAATTACACATTAACTCCTTTATACAAGGCGTTTTTCAAGCAAACGGAATATTTTTCTTTCAAAAAGTTTGGTCAAACAAAAAAAATGACTTACCTTTGCACTCGCTAAACCGAAAGGGAGTAGCAAATGTACAAAAAGTAAGAAGGTGCCATAGCTCAGTTGGTAGAGCAAAGGACTGAAAATCCTTGTGCCCCCGGTTCGATTCCTG
>ODAI014056307.1_pt1 | contig 54837 bp, 54 predicted proteins | sample 1539321 | NCBI WGS metagenome assembly ODAI01 (sample SAMN02144231, study PRJEB22623) | gut metagenome | biome: sheep rumen | host: Ovis aries | place: New Zealand | reverse complement strand
GGAATGTATATATCATGATAAAACAATCATTCCGACTACCAATATTTTAAAACGACACGAAAATTTATTTAAAGCAATGGGAATTGATCCTATCGTTTTGCAAAATACCAAGCTAAAAACGGCAACCTTAAATGATGATTTGGGATTAGTAGCCAACTAATAGTTTCGTGTAAGAAAAAAAGTGAGATCTTAGGGTTACAACGGCATAAGAATTGTCAACACAAAAACAAAGATTAAAAATCAGACAAAATTAAAAATCATTGAAAACGAGGAGATAAGAAAGATTGGAGCGGGAAACGAGGATCGAACTCGCGACAGTAACCTTGGCAAGGTTATGCTCTACCAACTGAGCTATTCCCGCAGGAACGAGTTATATTATATTTAACAAAATTATTAAATCAAGCATTAAATCAGATAATTCATTTTAACAGACGTTTTTTTAATCAAATAGTCAATATTCTATTGCGATAAAATTTTAGTTCCTCAATAGACTCTTTTATATCAGATAAAGCTTCATGGCGCTCCTTCTTAATGTATTTGAGTTCAGGTTTCCATAAACGAACCAATTCCTTAATGGTACTTACATCTATGTTTCTGTAATGAAGATAATGCTCAAGTGTAGGCATATACTCTATTAAAAAGCGACGATCCTGCCAAATGCTGTTACCGCATAAAGGAGATGTTCTCTCAGGAACATACTGCTTGATAAAATCAAGAATTTTCTCTTCACAGATACTGTCTGTAATACTGCTCTTTCGAACTCGTTCTATAAGACCGGACGAAGAATGAGTTTTTATATTCCATTCATCCATTCTTGCCAATTCATCTTCACTCCGATGAATGGCAAAAACCTCACTCTCGGCAATAATCTGCAGATTTCTGTCAGTAATTACTGTCGCTACTTCTATGATTTTATTTTCCTTCGGATCTAGACCCGTCATTTCTAAATCCATCCATACCAAATTATCTGATTCAACCATGCTTTATCCTTTTTATTTTTTTAACTAGTATGGTAGCATTACACTACTCTATTATGGAACTATATTATATATGGTAAAAAAAATCAGTAATAAGCAACAACTTCAAATTTCTAAAAAAAAGAATGAAATTTTAGATGATTACTATAACAATGAATCCAATCTCTCAAGCGGAATTGTTGCTTGTCGTTTCGGAAGTCAGGTTGATGTTATTACAGAAGATCACCAAACTGTCCGATGTTCTGTTCGAAGAACCGTAAATTCAATCACAACAGGGGACAATGTTCTTTGGCATAAGGATACAGCAAACAGCGATAACAGAGGAATTGTTGAGATAGTAAAACCACGCATATCAGAACTGCACAGACCTGATTTCTACGATGGGTTGAAACCTATCGCCGCCAATATAACAAGAATATTCATTGTTTCCTCCATTCTTCCCGAACTTTCTACCAACATTATCGACCGATACCTGATAGCATGCGAAGAGACAGGTATCAAACCGGTCATTGTAGTTAATAAAATCGACCTGCTAACTCTTGAACAAAGGGAAAATCTTCAGCAAAACCTAGACTTTTACAGTAAACTCGGTTACGAACTATTCTACATCAGTACTGTAACCGGAGATGGTCTCAAAGAGTTAAAAGAGGCATTTCAAGATCATTTCTCTGTCGTAGTGGGACAATCAGGAGTTGGTAAGTCCTCACTTCTCAATGCACTCATCGGAAGTAATGAGGCCTATACCAATTCGATTTCAGAAAACTCAAATCTAGGGCAGCACACTACAACCTCATCACGGCTGTACATTCTTAACTCATCCACTAAAATCATTGACTCACCAGGGGTAAGAGAATTCGGACTATGGCATTTTTCCACTGAAACCATAGCTAGAAATTATCTAGAATTCCGCGACTATCTTGGAACATGCAAATTCAAGGACTGCAAACATATAAACGAAATAGGTTGTAGCATTAAGGAAGCAGTTTCAGAAGGAAAAATCAATAGGATCCGCTTTGAAAACTATCTGAAAATACTTTCCAGCAATGAGCTGATGGTCAGCAAAAACAAAACAAGGCGTGCAAACAACAAAAAAAAATGATTTAAAGTTTCAATCGTCTCTTATAAAATAGCTCAAAAAATAGGAAGCGTCATGAATAAATTTACAAGATCTTTATTTATTGCAACACAATACATCATACCAAAACAAGCAGTTTCTAAGTTATTTGGAATATTGGCATCCGCAAACATGGGTGACTTTACAACCTGGATTATTAAAAAGTTCATAAAGAAAAACAATATCGATCTGTCCATCGTGGCAGATCCTGATTTATCACATTATAAGACCTTCAATGAATTTTTTGCCCGTGCCGTAAATCCGGAATCACGACCTATTGCACCTGATGAAGATGCTGTTGCATCACCGGTTGACGGAACAGTAAGCCAGCTTGGAGCAGTTACGCTTGGAAGAATTATTCAAGCCAAAGGAATGGATTACAGTCTAAGAACATTGCTTGGTGGAGATCAGGAAATATCAGCACCGTTCAAAGACGGTTCCTTCGTTACCATATATCTGTCACCAAGGGATTATCATAGAGTTCATATGCCGTATTCAGGCAGACTGTTGAAAACAGTGTTTATTCCAGGTACTCTTTATTCCGTGAATCCTGTAGTTGTATCACACGTGGACGAACTGTTTACAAAAAATGAACGCCTTGTATGCATATTCGAAACAAACCATGGAAGAATGGCAGTTGTTTTTGTTGGAGCAACCATTGTCGGAAGTATTGAAACCGTTTGGGGAGGAATTGAAGCTCCTACGAAAAATTCTAAACGTGAAGTTAAAGTAACCTCGTACGAAGATCAGAATCTAATCTACCAAAAGGGCGAGGAAATCGGACGTTTCCTATTCGGAAGTACTGTAATCTGCTGCTTTGAAAAAGGGAAAATTGAATTTGATAGTACACTGATGCCCGAAAATACAACACTTATGGGTCAGCAAATTGCCAGGATGATCAAAAAATAGGATTTCCTAAAATATCTGTTGCGCGCGATATGTGCAAAAAGAGGTTCAAATTGCTACAGTTATACGTTTTTTGCTTTATTTTTGACTTGGTTCAATTCTAAACAATTGTAATTTTTGTTAAAATAGTCAGCTAGTATATTTGGATTTTTCATTAGTTGATTAAATTTAAATCAACTAATCTAGTGATTTTTTTTGTATTTTTGTTTTTTACCTTACCAGGAGGAAAAAGTGGACATAGTTAAGGCTGATGTCGCGATTGTCGGTGCTGGTGGAGCAGGTTTACGAGCAGCTATTGCCGCTGCTGAACTTAATCCGGATTTAAATGTTGCACTGATCTCTAAAGTTTATCCTATGCGCAGTCATACAGTTGCCGCTGAAGGTGGTGCTGCAGGCGTAGTTAGGGATGATGATAGTTTAGACAACCACTTTATCGATACCGTAGCCGGTGGAGATTGGTTGTGCGAGCAGGATGTTGTTGAGTATTTTGTACAGAATACAACAAGAGAGCTCTATCAGCTCGAACATTGGGGATGCCCATGGAGCCGCAAGCCAGACGGACGTATCAACGTAAGACCGTTCGGTGGTATGAAAGTACCAAGAACATGGTTTGCTGCTGATAAAACCGGCTTCCATATGTTGCACACTTTATTCCAGACTTCTGTTAAATATCCTTCGATCAAACGTTATGACGAACATTTCGTTTTAGATCTGTTGGTAGAAGACAACCAGGTTAAAGGCGTTATAACATTAGATCTTCAGAACGGCGTAACAAGACTCATCAAAGCCAAATCCGTTATTATTGCTACCGGTGGTTCAAACCGTTGCTACAGATTCAATACCAACGGCGGTATCGTTACCGGTGATGGTATGGCTCTGGCATACCGTCACGGAGTTCCTTTAAGAGATATGGAATTCGTGCAGTACCACCCTACCGGTCTTCCAGGATGCGGAGTTCTTATGACAGAGGGTTGCCGCGGTGAAGGTGGTGTGCTGACAAATAAAGATGGCTACCGCTACTTGCAGGATTACGGTTTAGGCCCTGAAACTCCACTTGGACATCCAAAGAGCAAATACATGGAATTAGGTCCTCGTGACCGTGTTTCTCAGGCATTTTGGCAGGAACAGAAGAAGGGAAGAACTATCAAGACCCACTTGGGCGATGTGGTTAACCTTGATCTTCGTCACCTCGGCGCTGATTATCTGCATGAACGTTTACCATTCATCTGTGAACTTGCTAAGGCATACGTAGGTGTGGATCCTGTTGACGCTCCTGTACCAGTTAGACCTACTGTTCACTACACCATGGGTGGTATAGAAACAGACGGTAAGACAGCAACCAAGATGCATGGTCTGTACGCAGCAGGTGAATGTGCTTCCGTTGGTATTCACGGAGCCAACCGTCTTGGTTCTAACTCACTGGTTGAAACTGTTGTATTTGGTAGAGTTGCTGGTGAAGAAGCTGCAAAATTCGCTATGGAAACAGAATTTGGTAGCGACGAAACTCTCGAAAAACAGGCTCAGGATTCTCTTAACAAAGCATTATCTATCATTGACGGAAAACGCTGTGAATCAGTTGGTGAAATCCGCAATGCAATGGGTGATGCGATGGAAGAAGGTATTGGTATCTACCGTGATGAAGAATCAATCAAAGGTACAATTGAGAAACTTAACGTCCTGAAAGAACGCTACAAGAATATCAAGGTAACCGATACGTCAACAATATTCAATACCGATTGGTTAACTGCTATTGAATTAGGCTTCTTACTCGGCAATGCCGAAGCTATGGCTTACTCTGCCCTCAACCGTAAAGAATCCCGCGGTTCACACCAGAGATTGGATTATGTGGAAAGAAACGATGAACAGTTCCTGAAGCATTCATTGGCCACTTATAATCCTGAAGGCGGTGCCCCAACCATTTCCTACAGCAGCGTTAAGATTACCAAATCTCAGCCAGCTAAACGTGTATATGGTAAGGCAGCAGAAGATGCTGAAAAAGCAAAGAAAGAAGCAGCTGCAAATAAGTAAGGAGAACTCATGGCAGATAAAATGAAAATTACCGTCCTGCGCTATCGTCCAGAAGAGGATAAAGAGCCATGGACACAAAGCTTTGAAGTAGAATATACTCATGAAATGTCTCTGCTTGAAGCATTAAACATTATTAAAGATACTCAGGAACCTACATTAAGTTTCCGCTGGTCATGCAGAATGGCAATCTGTGGTTCTTGCGGTATGATGGTTAACGGAACTCCAAAACTGGCCTGCAAAACATTCCTTCGTGACTATGCAGGACAGGAAATGCTGATCGAACCATTGGCAAACTTCCCTATCGAAAGAGATTTGGTTGTTGATCTTTCCGACTTTATTGAAAAACTCGAAAGAATCAAACCGTACATCATTCCTAGAAAGGATATTCCATATCCAGGAGATAGACGTGAATATATTCAGACTCCGAAAGAGTTGGAAAAGTATCGTCAGTTCTCAATGTGCATTAACTGCGGTATCTGCTATGCAGCTTGTCCTCAGTACAAACTGAACAAAGAGTTCATCGGACCGGCAGCTCTCACTCTGCTGTATCGTTACAACGAAGACAGCCGTGACGGTGGAAAAGAAGAACGCATGAAGCTTGTAAATCAGGATTCAGGTGTTTGGAGTTGTACATTTGTGGGATACTGCTCACAGGTATGTCCAAAAGGTGTTGATCCTGCTTCTGCAATTCAGCTTGGTAAAGTTGAAAGTGCCAAGGATTATTTGATTTCAATGTTTAAAAACACTAGTAAGGATAAATAATAATGGGAATGGAATTAGATAAATCAACAAGAAAACCTTATGTTCGTCCTGTTAAAGCCAACTGGTGGACAAACAAGGGATTTTACATTGCCTACATGCTTCGTGAAGGAACCTGTATACCAGTTCTGCTGTTCGTTCTCGAACTGCTTTGGTTGTATGGTTGCATAGCAGTAGGTGCAGCATCCGGTGATTTGGGAGGAATACAGAAATTACTGTTTGCACAGAAAGTTATTCAGCATCCTGTAACAATCCTGTTCAATATTCTAGTGCTGGTAGCCACCCTCTACCATGCATTCACATGGTTTAATTTAATGCCGAAAGCACAGAGAGTGATCATCAAGAATAAGCTGTTGGACGGAAAATATTTCGTAATTGCTTTATACGCTCTTACCATCCTGGTAACGATCTTCGGTGCTGTTTGTTTCTTTACCGATTTCCTTTGGATATTCTTAAAATAGGAGAAAGCAATGTTTAGAAAAGATAGATCCGATGAACCTATTTACTGGGGACTGTTTGGTGCAGGCGGTATGGTTATAGCAATTGTTATGCCTATCGTTGTGTTGGCATGCATTGTTGCCGGTTTCAGCGACGGTGTTGCTATGAACATTGCTCACATAGCTTGTAACCCTATTACCGGCGCAGTACTGATTGGTTGCTTAATTTTGTGTATTTGGCACTGCCTTCACAGATTTTATCATGGACTTCATGATCTGACCATTCATACAAACGTTGTTATCCATTTGGCTATTTATGGTTTGGCTGCTTTCTTGAGTCTGCTTTTCATAATTTTCTACATCATTGTTGAATGGCAGCTTATGAGCAAGTTAGGCTAATAAGTCTTTTTAAAAGAACTATAATTTTAAGGAGAACCAATTGGTTCTCCTTTTTTGTATCTAGTAACATTTCAAATTACCAGAGTTATTTACGCTGCCTAATAAAACACACGGCAATCTTGTATTCGCTTTTTAACGCCGTATGCTTTAAAATAGGCATGTTATAAATTATGTTGTAGTTAAAGGATATCTATGCCTCAGTTCATATACACAATGAATAGGGTTGGAAAAATAATTCCGCCTAAAAGACAAATTTTAAAAGATATTTCATTATCATTTTACCCAGGCGCTAAGATCGGTGTACTTGGTCTTAACGGTGCAGGAAAATCCACCCTGCTGAAAATTATGGCCGGAATAGATAAAGAAATAGAAGGTGAAGCAATACCTTACCCTAATATTAAAATCGGTTATCTTCCCCAGGAACCTCAGTTTGATTTGGAAAAGACTGTAAAAGAGACAGTTGAAGAATCATTTGCAGAAGTTAAACAGGCATTAGCCGACCTTGATGCTGTATATGCCGCATATGCAGAGCCAGATGCGGATTTTGACAAATTGGCACAAAAACAGGCCGCATTAGAAGCAAAAATTGAATCTATGGATGGTCACAATATCGAAAATCAGATGGAAATAGCAGCTGAAGCACTACGCCTACCGCCATGGGATGCTCAAATTAAATATTTATCAGGAGGTGAAAGACGTCGCGTGGCGATCTGCCGTCTTCTGCTCGAAAAACCTGATATGCTTCTGCTTGACGAACCAACAAACCACTTGGACGCGGAATCTATTGCTTGGCTAGAACATTTCCTTCATGATTACGAAGGAACCGTTGTTGCAGTAACTCACGACAGATACTTCCTGGACAATGTTGCAGGATGGATCCTAGAACTTGACAGAGGTGAAGGAATACCTTGGCAAGGTAACTATTCCAGTTGGTTGGAACAGAAGGAAACCAGACTGAAAATTGAAGCCAATGCTGAATCAGCCCGCCAGAAATCCATTGAAAAAGAACTTGAATGGGTTCGACAGAATCCGAAGGGCAGACATGCCAAGAGCAAAGCACGTCTGGCAAGATTCGAAGAGTTGAACAGTACAGAATACCAGAAGAGAAACGAAACTAACGAATTATATATTCCTGTAGGACCTCGTCTGGGAGATAAAGTAATTGAAGTTAACAATATTTCCAAGAGTTACGGCGGACGTACCTTAATCAAAGATCTGTCCTTCAATGTTCCAAAAGGAGCAATCGTCGGTATTATCGGACCTAACGGCGCTGGTAAATCCACCCTGTTCAGACTCATTACCGGAAAAGAACAGCCGGATGCAGGTTCAATCAGCATTGGTGATACTGTAATCATGGCTTCTGTGGAACAGTTCAGAGATCAGATGGACAATTCAAAAACTGTATTTGAAGAAGTTTCCCAGGGCAAAGATATCCTTAAAATTGGAAATTATGAAATTCCAAGCCGTTCTTATATCGGCAAATTCAACTTCAAAGGAACCGATCAGCAGAAAATGGTTGGAAATCTATCTGGTGGTGAAAGAGGTAGACTGCATTTGGCCAAACTGCTTCAAATTGGCGGAAACGTTCTACTACTAGATGAACCTACAAATGATCTTGACGTTGAAACATTGCGTGCTCTTGAAAATGCGCTTTTAGAATTCCCAGGAAGTGCAATGGTTATTTCTCACGATCGTTGGTTCCTGGATCGTATTGCCACCCATATTCTAGACTATCAGGATGACGGCAAGGTTGAATTCTTTGAAGGAAACTTTACTGAGTATGAAGAGTGGAAAAGAAAAACATATGGTGAAGATGCAATCAAACCAAAACGCTCAAAATATGTAAGAATTAATTAGAGGACATCATGAAGAAATTATTTTTGTTATGCGGATTATCTTTATCAATGATTTTAGCAGGATGCCAGTCAACATCCGGTTCAGGTGCTTCAGGTTCCAATGACAGCGGTGATGATGTAAGACCAGCTTTCAGCATGACTGTTGCAGCTAACTCATTATCATCATGGCCGATAACCGGTGAAATCAAATTCGCATATAAGAATGGAAATGAAAACAACAATGCGGATAAAAACGGCACTTGGAACCGCTACGTTAATGAATGCACGGTTATGAGATTCCAGTCTCTTGGAATGACTTTTGTTGATGAACAGAGTGAGGCTGATTATTTAATCACATCAACCCTGGCTAGTGGAGAAGATCCTAAGGCGGCAAGTCTGTTCACCAATATGGATCCAGGTGTTGACACTAAGCAGAAAGGTACACTAAAGATTGAAGTTTACGATTTACTGACCAAAAAAGTAGTTTGGGAAGGAATAATCCAAGCATACAGTGATTATCCTGTCATTTCAGCAAAAAACAAACAGCATGCCGCAAGACTGTTTGTTAATCAGCTCACTCAAAGACTTCCTATGGTCGATCGCTAAACTTAAGAGAAATATTATTCACAGTAATAAAGGGTGCCGTTGGCACCCTTTATTATTGAATAACAAATACCGTAAATTCAAATTCATGACACGCTGACGTAGCAGTTTATATCAAGCAGAAATTCACAACTGCCGCAGTACATCAACACAACTCATCAGATAAATGATTTGCTGACGTAATTTCTTTCATGCTCCTCATATTCAACTTCAGCCTTTTTAACAGCATTAAATGCCCGTTCAATACATTCAACCCCGGCACCTTTATGAATTGCCTCCTGACTCAGGATCCGTCTGAAAGTTCTTGCCCCTGGGCAACCGAAATACAATCCTAGAATATGGCGGGTAATATTACTGAGTTTACCACCTTGTGAAACATACCGATCAGCATAACTAATAATATTATCAATTACCGATTCCCTGGTTATTAGCGGCGCACTCTGATCTCCGTAAATTTCACGATCGACTTCAGCGAGAATATACGGCTGATCATATACAGTTCTACCAAGCATTACACCATCAACATGCTCTAAGTGTTCCTTCGCAGCCTCTATTGAATCAATACCACCGTTAATCACAACATTAAGATTAGGGAAATCCTTTTTAACCTGATATACAGTTTCATATTTTAAAGGCGGAATATCCCTGTTTTCACGAGGACTCAATCCCTGAAGCCATGCTTTTCTTGCATGAATAATGAATAAGTCACAGCCGGTTTGCTCAACAGTTCCAATAAATTGCGTAAGATATTCATAAGAATCAAGTTCGTCAATGCCGATCCTGCATTTTACTGAAACAGGCACGGAAACAGCATCCTTCATTGCCTTTATGCAGTCAGCTACCAGCTGAGGCTGAGCCATAAGAGATGCCCCAAACCCTCCGTTCTGCACTCTATCCGATGGACACCCGACATTAAGGTTGATTTCCTGATAATTGTATTTTTCAGCTTTTTTAGCACAGAAAGCCAGATCTTCCGGATTACATCCACCCAACTGGAGCGCCAATGGATTTTCTGACTCATTATAGGCAAGATAATCTTTTTTACCATATATAATCGCACCAGTTGTTACCATTTCAGTATATAGCATTGCTCTTTTGGAGAGTAATCTCCAAAAAAAGCGACAATGATCATCCGAAAGATCAAGCATCGGAGCGGTACAAAATTTATTATTGGTATATTTATCCATTTAATTCATTTTTTTTATTAATTAGTAATTAGTATTTTTCAGTTAACAAGGTATAATTACAACATATTGAGTTTTGGCAAAAATTCTGCAAAACCAATCTGATTATTCTATACTTTCTTTTTCAGCAGTTTAACTGGTATTCGGGAAGAATTATGTTTAAATTTATTTTTATAGTTGTTGTAACACTAGTTATAATCAATTTTACCTCTGACATAAAGATTCAGGGATCGTTATATAAATCAGAAGATAATGTATTCAGCATTCAGTTTCCTAAGGCAGAATGGAGAAAGGAACCAATTTTCTACATGCACTGCCAGCCTGAAAAAGGTTCCACCGAATCAACCTGCAGATTCAATAAAGAAGCTACTGACGGTGATGAAAAGCTAGAGCATTTCCAAGGATTCTAACGTTAAAATCCATCTGACAAACCATAATAACCCTGCCGCTTATTAAGCAGGGTTTTGTTTTTCTACTTATATACGAAGTTGACCCTGTTGGTTAATTTGATCACCAGTTCATAAGGGATGGTTCCTAGAATAGATGCTATTTTTTCAACAGGAAGTCCCTCCCCCCATAGAACAACTTCATCACCAACCTGATCTGTACTGTCTGGTCCGAGATCGATAAACATCATATCCATACAAACATGTCCGGCGGTACCAACAATCCTGTTATTAATCAGAACCGGGGTTCCATTCGGTACCTGTCGAGGATAACCATCACCGTATCCCATGGCAACAATTCCGATATTAGTATCGTAAGGAGCCTCGTAATAACACCCATAACCGACCTTGTCTCCCTTCTTGATATGTCTTTTGGCAATGATATTACTCTTAAGAGTCATCACCGGTTTCAGACCGAGTTCCTCTCCTGTTTTATCTTCATATGGAGATACCCCGTACAATACAATACCAGGCCTTACCCATTGTGTATGCGAATCAGGCCAGGTAAAAATACCAGCGGAATTGGCAAGAGCGGTAGGACCGGGGTGACGTGAGGCGAAATCATTAAAAATACCGATCTGCCTTCTTGTATATTCATTTTTCTTAGGCTCATCAGCGCAGCATAAATGCGAGATTATCCCTATTGGTTTTGCAATATTCGGACATTTCTCCATTCTTGCATAGAAAGCCTCCGCCTCGTCAGGATTAACCCCAAGTCTGTGCATCCCTGTATTAAGTTTAAGCCAGGCATTGATAGGAGAAGGAACTTCAGCCCTCTCGATCTGTTCCAGCAGTTCTGTACAGTGAAGAGCAACCGTAAGATTGTTAGCAACCAGAACCGGTACATCATCTTCGTTAAAAAAGCCTTCAAGCAGAATGATAGGTTTGGTAATACCAGCACTTCTAAGCGCAAGAGCTTCTTCAATTCTTGCAACCGCATAGGCATCAGAATCATTGAGAGCCTTTGCCACCTGAACAAGTCCATGTCCATACGCATTTGCTTTTACTACAGAAATAATCTTTGACTCTGGAACCTTGGATTTCACCACATTAAAATTATGAACCAAAGATCCTAAATTAATCTCTGCTCTAACAGATTGCATCATAATAATTTCACCATAAGCTACTGTAACACATCCTCTTGATCATATATTCCATTATAATTCATAAAGGAAGAATACTGTCCTTCAAATATAAGTCTGACAGTTCCGATAGGACCGTTTCTCTGTTTTCCTATAATTACCTCGGCCAATCCTTTATCCTTTGAATCCGGATGATACACTTCATCACGATATATAAACATTATAACGTCAGCATCCTGTTCAATGGCGCCTGATTCACGAAGATCTGAATTCATCGGTCTTTTTTCAGTTCTCTGTTCTAATCCTCGATTTAACTGAGACAAGGCAATTACCGGAACATCAAATTCTTTCGCTATACGTTTCAACGCACCGGAAATTTCACTGATTTCATGCTGTTTGTCATTTTCATAACCAGGGAACTTCATCAGTTGAAGATAGTCGATCATCACCATACTTACTCCACCATGTTCCCTATAGATTTTTCGAATCTCAGCACTGATCTGCATCGGAGTTAAACCGCCTCGATCATCAACATAGAGGAATTTACTGCGCTGATTCAGCAGATTAAAGGCACTGGTTATCCTCATCATATCTTCATCGTTGATATTTCCTTTATTGAGTTTATCCATCTCAACGCGACCTATAGCGCTGATAAGTCTGATCATCAACTGCCATGAAGGCATTTCAAGAGAAAAAACAACCGCAGGATACTGCACTGACGGGTTCATAAAAGCGTGCTGAACAAGATTCATAGCAAAGGTCGTTTTACCCATTGCAGGACGAGCTGCTACAATTATCAGTTCGCCTCCGTGAAAACCTGCGGTCATATTGTCAAGCTGTACATAACCAGATGAAACTCCGGTAACACCTCCACTGTTCTCAATGTTACTTTTAATTTTGGTAAGAACCGGTCCCAACAACGATCCCAAAGCCTGAGGACCGTTATCCTCGTCTGTATTCTCCTGACTAAGGCGCAAAAAGTTCTGCTGTATATGTTCAAACTGATCATCGATACTCTGTCCTGTTCCTGACTGTATGGACACAATGGCATCGGAGCATAGGGCTAACAGCTTTCTCTTCAGGGAATTATCCCTGACTATTTTCGCATAAACCTCGATGGAAGAGGTAGATGGCGTAATATGAGACAGTTCAATAAGGTAACTCTGACCGCCGATAATATCTAACTCATTATTCTCTCTTAAATCTGCAGACAGCGTAATAATATCGCACAGTTTATCCTGTTTATGCAGACGGGCGCAGGATCTGAAGATAGCCTGATGACGAGGTTCAAAAAAGTCAGTGTCAGACAATAGGACTGCAATGCGATCCCAAAGTGGCACATCTTCTGATTCAAGCATAAGACTTCCGAGTACCGACTGTTCTGCCTCGAAGTCATGAGGTGCAACATCACCGGCATTTACAGAATTAAGGGAATTACGGTATCTGTTGGAGTCTACTTCTTGATTATTATGCATAACAATGAACTCCGATAACGGATAATAAGGAATTTTGAGAAAGATGATAAATGGCGCACCCGGAGGGATTCGAACCCCCGACCAATCGGTTCGTAGCCGAGTACTCTATCCAGCTGAGCCACGGGTGCACATAGAAAGATTGCTTTCGCTTTCGAGTGTGAATAATATCAAATTACTATCTTTTTTTCAATAAGAATAAACAGGCATGGACCATAGAACGATCAAAAAAGAACCAATTACTGTCAGTTCTCTATTCCCTCATATTTCTCGACAGTCTTTGCGCAAGCCTTCTTTGACTATACGAAATAACAAATGCAGTTTAGCGTAAAATTTTTTTAATAAAATTAACGAAATAAAATAAAAAAACTTGCCCGATTCTACAAAAAATATTAAAACAGCACTATATGCGAGGATCTCAACAGGAACTATACCTTGATCAACATTGCCATACTCGGACTCGGGGCCATCGGAAAACTTATTTACAGCAGTCTGAGCGCTGTCCATACTTTAAATATTTCCTATATAGATGAACGCCCTAGTCATTTAAACCAAAACCGGAGTTTCATATTCAGCAACAAACTTAATGGGAAAGAGTATGAAGTTAAACCATCCTATTGTTCAAATCTGTCAGACCAGGAGCTGGTAATTCTATGTACCAAAACATACCAGAGCATGAATGCACTTGCCAGCATCAACGGTAAAATTAGACCTGAAATTCCAATAGTAATACTTCAAAACGGAATGGGAAACGAACAGATTCTGCAACAGTCGGTTCCCAACCCATATATTCTGGCCACAACAGACTGCGGCGCATATGTAAAAAACAACAAACTGTGTGTTACAGCCATTGGAACAGTAACATATGACAGTCTCAACATCTGCGGACTGAACCTGAACAGTCTAAGCGGCATAGTTCCATGGGAACCAACCGATAATATCAACGAAGCAATTTTCAAAAAGCTGGCTGTCAACTCAGTGATAAATCCTATAACAGCGATCTATGACTTAAAAAACGGTGAAATATTTCAGCAGCAAGAACTTTGTGAAAATCTCATAAAAGAAATTTACACAATCTCTAAGTTGAATAATTTTAACTTTACTCGGGATTATCTGAGAGACTTTGTCTACGGAGTAGCCAAGTCAACCAGGGAGAACTACTCTTCGATGCATGAAGATCTTAAATACGGCAGACGGACTGAAATAGACAGCATCGTCGGCTATTTACTTAATCAGGCAAAAAAATATAATATATCCCTACCAAATTTAGAATCAGTTTACAAAATTATAAAGGCAAATATACTGAAGGAGTAAAAACGTGGATTTAAATACAACCAAAGCATTAATCGTCGTGGCCCACGGGTGCGAGGAAATAGAAACAATAGCTACCTATGATTTACTTAAAAGAGCACACTTTGATGTAAAAATGGCAGCTTTGGAAGAAGTTAACAAGCCGATAATAGCAGCTCACGGATTGTGTTTTTTTGCAAATGTCGAACTTGCAACAGTTTTTGACGATGATTTTGATGTTATCGTACTGCCAGGAGGTCTTCCTGGTTCTGAATATCTCAGAGATAGCGATCTTCTACTTAACAAATTAAAGAAGCAACAAAAAGATCAAAAATGGATTGCCGCAATTTGCGCAGCTCCAGGCTACGTTCTAGGGACGCATAATCTAGTTGGCAATGCAAAAGTAACTGGATATCCTGGGACAGAAAAACTGTTCAAAACAGGTACCTACGAAAATCAGGGGGTAGTTGTAGATCGCGAACACCATCTCATAACTGCACAGGGTCCTGCTTTTGCCAACGCATTCGGTCTTGCAATCATTTCAAACCTGGAAAATATTCAGTCGATGAATCTGGTTGCTGAAGCAGCACTGATCAACAACAGATAATTTTCTGATTTACCAGCCACATGATCAACATACATTTGTGGCATAGAACGAAAAAACATTATCGTGAAGCCGCCTGCAAAGACGGCTTTCTTCTTTATTTTCTTTGTGAAGTTGTTAAAAGTTCACTCACAATTGTATGGAAAAAAAAACAAAAAAATATAAAATAACCTTGAAAAAATAAAGTTTTGTCAATATAAAAAAGTATAAGAACAAAGAATTTTACGGGAGAATTAACGATGGGTTTTTTTGATAAGCTGACTAATATATTTGAAAAGGGTGTATCATCTGACGATCCTTTACACAAAGTTACAAAAGAAGATCACGACAAGGCGATAATTAAGGAACGACCTGATTTGTGCATCAGCATTACTGAGACCCCTCAAAAAACCAATGTTCAGAAGGATGGAGCCCGTGATATTATCTTCTCCGGATGGCAGATCTGCAATGTTGAGGAAAGAGACTCAAATCCTGCACACAATGATCGCCGCCTTGGTTATCTCAAACTGTTTAAAACAAAAAATGATAAATTTGTTTGCCAGCGAATGACTCTGATCGATGATGAAGAGAAACATTATGAGGCACTGACAGTTGAGGATATCGTAGATATCAGAAACTTCTATGGAACTGATACCCTTGGGGTAGCACTGATGCTAATGCTTGATCGAGTATCAAAGGAATGGTAGTTTTATCAGAGTGAAAAAGCTCTAGATTTTGTAGGAGGGGAATTTCATATTTCACCCTCTAGTAGAGTCGCTGTACGGATAGTCCGCACAGCGTTTTAGTTTTATAGGTTACCAAGAGATAAACGATTCACGGCAAAAGATCCAGTTAGCCAAATTAAGACATACAGCCATCCGCCATCTCTTGCTATTTTTCACCGGAAGCTCTAATTTTTTTGATCACATTGGTTGTAGAACAACCATCCTTGAAATTCAGGATCTGAACCTTTCCTCCGTTTGATGTCACCTCGGAATATCCGACGATTTCCTCAGCCTTGTAATCCCCTCCTTTAACAAGGACATCCGGAAGAATTCTACTGATAATACGCTGTGGCGTATCTTCAGAAAAAGGAACTACCCAGTCAACCGCACCAAGTGAAGACAGTACTTCCATTCGCTGTTCTAACGGATTTACAGGACGGGTTTCTCCTTTAAGACGCTTTACTGACTCATCAGTGTTAACAGCAACAATCAGACGATCACCTAAATCCTTAGCCTGTTGCAGATACTGACAGTGACCTGCGTGAAGAATATCAAAACAGCCGTTGGTCATGACTATTTTCTCGCCCTTGGCCTTTGCCGCGTTCACCAGCCTTATAAGTTCATCTTCAGTGACCACTCCGAATCCGGCATGAGAGTGATCTCCGAGAGCAAGTGCCAATTCATATGGAGATACAGTGGATGTACCAAGTTTTCCTACCACTATACCGGCAGCCACATTTGCAAGACGGCAGGCATCTTTAAGTGAAACTCCCGCTGCCAGAGATGCTCCAAGCGTAGCTATTACTGTATCACCAGCACCTGTCACATCATAAACCTCCCTTGCATTGGTAGGTAGATGAAGTTCTGGCTCTCCAGGGGTAAACAGAGACATGCCCTGCTCAGATCTCGTTACAAGCAACTTTTCAAAGCCAAACCGATTCAGCATTGAATATGCAGCATTTGCAAGTTCCTTTTCCGAATAGGTTTTTCCGGCGACAGCTTCAAATTCTGATAAATTAGGAGTAAGCAGTGTTGCACCGTTATATCTGTCAAAATCTGTTCCTTTCGGATCTATCAAAACCGGCTTATTCTTATCCTTGGCAAGTTTGATCAACGTTTGAGCGTGAGACAAGACACCCTTTCCGTAATCAGACAAAATTACAACATCACAATCCTCAAGACATTCCTGAAACATTGCTGTCAGGGGAGCAGAATCAACATTATGAAATCCTTCTTCAAAATCAAGACGGATCAGCTGTTGATTTCTACTTAACACTCTAAGTTTGGTAATAGTAGGAAAATTCTGCACAGGAACAAAACGGCAAGTTACATTTTTATCTGTAAGAGATTTCATTAAAACAGTTGATTCGCGATCAACACCTACATATCCGATCAGAGTACACTGCGCTCCTAGACTAGAAATGTTCAAGGCAACATTGGCAGCACCGCCGGGACGGGATTCTTTCTGATCGACCTTGACGACGGGAACTGGAGCTTCCGGAGAAATTCTACTGGCAGAGCCGTAGTAATAACTATCCAACATTACATCACCAACAACCAAAACTCTAGCATTGGGATATTTAGGAACTCTTATCTTCATTGCAAACTTCCGATATGCTTACTCTAAAAAATCATATGACCGGACAGATCCTACTAGCGAACCTCAGTGTCCTTTTCCGCTATATTGTTTTCCGGGGATTTCCCCGCTTCTGTATCATTTTCATTGTCAGCAGACTTCCTTTTTTTCTTCATTTCCTGTTCCTGCTGATATTTTTCGTGCTTGATGGCCTCTTCCTTGTGGATGTTCTTAATGACATCTGAATAGTAGCATGGATCATCCTCATTCGGGCGGGTCATAAAACGACGGTGAACCCACATATACTGTTCTGGTGCTTTATTTATGGCATCTGCAATAATCTTATTATACAAAGTAGCATCGCGCGTCTGATCACCGGTCGGGAAATTTTCTAATTTTGGCTCAACCACCAGCAGATATTTATAATTTCCGGTACGAATTGCATAACTTGGAATGGATACTACATTTTTGATCCTTCCCAATGTCGAGGGAGCAGTTACAGTGGGACAGTCCGGCACTGCCATGAACGGAACAAAAACTCTGCTATTGGTATGGTAATCCTGATCGCCAGCATACCAAATTGGATTCTTCTGTTGCAACGCTCTTATTATTCCTTTTATATTGCGGTGACTTACCATATACTTGTTCGTTCTTGTTCTTCCCTTGGTCTGTTCCCTTTCAATCACAGGATTGCGGTTAGGCTTGTAAACACCTACACCCGGATGAATAAGGCCATACATTCTTGCATGAAGTTCAAGATCGAGGAAATGACATGTCAGGACCAGCTGTCCGAAGTCGCGGTTTTCAAGAATATTCTTTAAGCTTTCCTCGGATATTTCCATGTGTTTTCTGATCCGTTCATCTGACCAGTACCAGGCCATTCCGGTTTCAAATATGGCTCGCCCCATGGATTTAAAGTTGTCTCTTACCAGTCTTTTTCTTTCTTCAACAGTCTTATCGGGGTAACATAATTCCAAATTGCGATCAGCAATCTTTACTCTTCTGCGCATGAACAGACGCATTAGCGTACCGCAAAAATCGCCAATCAGATAAATACATGGAAGCGGCAACTTTACAATCAGACGAAGCAAAACGAAAGCACATCTGACTGGCAGATATTTTATAGAAAAAATACCTGGATATTCCGACTCTTTTTCTTGCTCAGACATATGTTACCAAATATCTTTTCTGCGACGGTGAGGACGAGGCAAGTAAACAAGGATTATACCGGCCAGGGCTCCTGAACATACGAGAAGTGCACCTATTTTGGCCCAGCGGATCTGTTTTTCCTGTTCAGAATTTTCGATCATATTGGATAACTCGCCGTTCTCAGCAGTAACCTTTTCAAGTTTTTCCTTCTGAGCGGCAAGTGTCTTCTGCGCTTCCTGAAGTTCCGATGCAACAACACTGAATTTCTGTTTCAATTCTTTTAATTCTCTGGCTTGTTCAGAATCAATATTGGCAAGTTTTTCTTTCAACTCCTCATTTGCTTTCTTCAGATCAGAAACCATAATTTTGAAACTTGGATGAGCCTGCACATCAGTTGCAGCAATCCATTTCTGACGACCTTTCAAATCCTCTATGAAATAAAAACCGTTTTTCTCATCAAGCACTTTAACCGGATCTCCCGCCTTGACACTGCCTTTCAACGCGGATCCTTTGTTCGGATTTGTTCTGAGGTAATAGTCGCCATCATCCCTTACATACATAATTCTAGCTTTAGTAGCAACAGTCTTGTTTTCATCTGTTGCTGTATTGGTGTCATTCACTTCCGAGCTATTTTCATTCTCAGCATAGGCGGAAAAACTTAAGCCCAAGATAAACAACATTGCAATAATTTTTTTTAATACCACTTTAACCCCTTCCACTACTCTCTTAATACAGTATATGCAACAACACATTATACTGACTTTTCGATCAAATATCCAAAATCAAAAATTCAATATCATCATGAAATACCTCTGTATATACAACACTGGTAGATCAGTTGTGTAGCAAAAAATTTTTTTCAATCCGATCTGTGCGTAAGATAACAATATTAAAAATCAAAAATAGATACTGTTAGCGTTATTGCAGATCCATCATAGAAATTTTTTTTAAATTGTGTTTTTATAGTAAGTGCAGATTTAGTCTAATCAAATTTTCAACGGAAAGGAGGTTGCGACATGTCAACCGAATATGTACTAACGAAGCTCAATAAGACGCGCCAACTCGTTGCCGGCAAACTCAAGTCAATTGACTCCATGTTGGATGCAAGAGAAGAACTTCTATTGAAGTACTGTACACTGCTTGATCCTAACATTAAAGGGACAGAACAGGACTTCCCGCAACAAAGCAAGATATCAGATTTTTGTAATTTACTTATTGATTACATGTCCCAGGGACATTTTGATATTTACCCGAGAATCGTTCAGATAATGGAAACAGTTTCCGGAAAGCGACTATCCATCGCTCAGCGCATAATTCCACGTCTGCACAATACAACAGAAGCGCTCTTGACGTTTGATGACAAATACGGACAGGATGCTGAAAACGGAGATCTTAGTGACTTTAAAGAAGACTTAAGCAAACTTGGAGAAACACTGGAAATTCGGTTTAAACTGGAAGATCGTCTCGTTGTTGTATTACAGATGCTAGATGATATACTAGCCAAACCATCCAGAAAAAATTAAGGATTTGTTATGCCGATGGAAGATAGAAGAAGATTTGAGCGGGTTCTGTTTGAAACTCCCGCAAAATTAATAGATATAAACGGCGAATGGCCGACTAAAGTTATCGATTTGTCTTTGAAAGGCGCTTTGGTAGAGATCCCGGTTCAATTCGAATGTAGCCTTGGTGATACTTGTATTTTGGAAATAGCTTTGGGAACTACAATTGTAATAAGCATGGGTTGTTCCATTGTATACCAAAGAAACAATAACATGGGACTCAGCTGCAACAACGTTGATCTCGAAAGTATATCCCATCTGAAAAGAATTGTAAGCCTTAATTCTAACAACTCACTCGATCTGCTTGAACGAGACCTCTCCAATCTAGTTTCGGATAACTTATCCTGATAAATTTAAATCAGATCAACAATCTGAGATATAGACGTAACCGGAACAATCTGCATATTTGGAACAGTTTTATGGGGAGCATTGTCCTTGGGGACAATAGCTCTTGTGAAGCCGTGTTTTGCAGCCTCTGCAATTCTTTCCTGACCCGAAGGTACCGGTCTGATTTCACCAGACAAGCCGATCTCACCGAAACATATTGTGTCACGAGGTATCGGGCGATCTCGGTAACTTGAAATCAAAGCACACAGCAAAGGTAGATCTGCACTGGTTTCTTCAACCTTGACCCCTCCGACAACATTTATAAATACATCCTGATCATACATTTGAATTCCCGCATGCCGGTGTAACACTGCCAAAAGCATATTGAGACGGTTTGAATCAGTTCCAACTGTGAGTCTCCGTGGATTAGGATTCTGTGTCGAATCTGCAAGAGCCTGAAGTTCGATCAAAAGTGGTCTTGTTCCCTCCCAGATAACCATAACACATGAACCTGAACTTATATTTTCAGAACGGTTCAAAAAAATTGCGGAGGGATTACTAACCTCCCTCATGCCGCGATCAGTCATTGCAAAAACACCAATTTCGTTGACAGCTCCGAAGCGGTTCTTCTGGCATCTTAATGTTCTGAATTTTGAATTACTGTCGCCTTCTAGAAGAATCGAGCAGTCAACGCAGTGTTCAAGAACCTTTGGACCTGCTAAAGTTCCATCCTTGGTTACATGACCAACTATAAAGCAAGCTATACCTCTAGTTTTTGCAATTCTAGTAAGCATAGCGGCTGACTCACGGACCTGACTTACACTTCCAGGTGCTGACTGAATATATGAAAGATGCATCACTTGAATGGAATCGATCACCAGGATCTGAGGCTTGGTCTCCTCAATAAAGGAACTGATATTTTCAATGGAAGTCTCTGAAACAACATTCAGGCTTGACGTATCCAATCCAAGCCTGTTTGCTCTCATAGCCACCTGCTGAAGCGATTCCTCACCTGTAACGTAGAGAATATTATAACTCTTAGACAGTCTGCAGACAGTCTGCAACAGTAATGTACTTTTACCGGCACCGGGATGACCGCCAATGATCATGGCAGCACCGGGAATTATACCTCCACCTAGAACCCGGTCAAATTCTGAAAAAGTGGTAGTATACCTCTGATGTTCCTCTAACGAAACATCACATAATTTCTGAACCTTTGATGTGAGTGTTCCTGCGAATCCCAGGCGATCCTGATTTCTGCGGTTAGCTGCATCACTCCCAGGGACAAGAGGTGCAATTTTGAATTCTTTTATTGTATTCCATGCTCCACAGGACGAACACTGGCCTTGCCACTTTGAATATTCAGCTCCGCAATCCGAGCAAACATACGCTGTTTTTGCCTTAACCACACAACACCCCGGTCGTTATATCGCAACAATTAAATACTACAGGCTTCTGTCTATAACATAGCTCTATACTATAACAAACAGTTCGTAAAAAACAAAACCGACGAATCAATCTGTACACACATGTAGCAAATCAATCCGCCAGTTATCTACCAAGAATTTGCTGTCATCACAACAGCTCTAATCTTAGTGTCTGAAATGTCTCATTCCAGTGAACACCATAACCATATTGTGCTCATCAGCAGCATCTATAACTTCCTGATCTCTGATAGATCCGCCTGGCTGTATTACACACTCTATTCCACATGCAGCAGCGGCATCGATACCATCTCTGAACGGGAAAAAAGCATCGGAAGCCATTACCGATCCTTTAACCTCAAGTCCCTGCTCTTTTGCCTTGATACCGGCAATTTCAGCAGAGTAAACGCGGCTCATCTGGCCAGCACCTACACCGATAGTCATGCGTTCCTTGGAGTAAACAATAGCATTTGACTTTACAAACTTGCAAACCTTCCAACAGAACAGAAGTTCTTCCAATTCAGCCTGTGTAGGCTGACGTTTGGTAACAACCTTGAGTTCACCGGCTGTAACCATACCCAAATCGCGATCCTGAACCAGAAGACCTCCATTAACGCGCTTGCAATCCATTGAAGGCTGCTTGCTCTGCCAAAAACCGCATTCAAGTAATCTGATATTCTTCTTCTGGGCAACAATCTCCTTGGCTTTTTCGCTAACTTTTGGAGCAATAATAACTTCGCAGAACTGATTCTTGATAATCTGATCTGCAGTTGCATCATCCAGTTCACGGTTGCACGCAATAATCCCACCGAAGGCAGATGTTGAATCGGTCTTGAATGCCTTTTCATATGCTTCATGTAAATCCTTACCTAGTGCAACTCCGCACGGATTTGCATGTTTTACAATTACACAGGCAGGTTCTTCAAACTGTTTAACACATTCCAGGGCTGCATCAGTATCGGCAATATTGTTATAAGAAAGCGCCTTACCCTGGATCTGTACAGCTGTTGAAATATTTGCTTCATGGTTGTCAGCTTCAACATAGAATGCAGCTTTCTGCTGAGGATTCTCACCGTAACGCATATCCTGCTTCTTGATAAACTGCATATTCATTGTTCTAGGGAATTTTGATTCAACTGAACATTCATCCTGAATACCATAACTCTTAACCATGGTACCGAAGTAATTGGCAATCATTCCGTCATACTGTGCCGTGTGCTCAAAAGCAGCTATGGCCAGATCAAATCTTGTTTCGTATGTCAATGATCCTTCATTACTGTCCATTTCGCTGATAACACGGTTATAATCCCTTGCATTCACAACAATGGCAACATCTTTGTGATTTTTGGCTGCAGCTCTGACCATGGTAGGACCGCCGATATCAATGTTCTCCACAGCCTTTTCAAGTGAGCACTGAGGGTCTGCAACAGTCTTGGCAAAAGGATAGAGGTTGACAACCACCAAATCAATCGGTTTGATTCCGTGCTGTTCCATTACCTGATCATCAATTCCGCGACGACCGAGAATACCACCATGAACTTTAGGATGTAATGTCTTTACACGTCCATCCATCATTTCCGGGAAACCGGTATAATCACTAACCTCTGTCACTGGCAATCCTTCATTCTGCAGCAACTTAGCAGTACCGCCTGTTGAAAGCAGTTCCACCCCTCTTTCACTTAAAGCCTTTGCAAAATCAACGATACCTGTTTTATCTGATACGCTGAGTAATGCTCTGCGAATTGGACGACTATTCATTATCGATAAATCCTTTCTTATAACTAAAACAACCTAGCTGTATTTTACCACTAATAGTGATTAATTTCACATTTTATTAACAATCACATCTGAGAAAAACATAGCATACTAATCATAAAGTAAACCTTACAATTGATGTGGAAAAACCACACGATCTTTGTTCTATTCTATTTCGCGACCCGTTATTAGGTCCTTCAGCGGAGGCCTATTTAATACACGTTAAAACACATCAGTATCAAAGATTCTTGTAAACGTTCACCAAAATCAGTTACTTTCATAGTTCCATCATACAAAGTTCAAATATGTAGATTTTCCTTTTCTTTAACTTTACGTGTATAATAAAAACGGTCGGTAAGTTCATCTTGCTTTCATTCGAATAGCCGAATGAAACAGCTTAAAAGTTCATCCGGTCGCAAGGGCATTGTCAGCAAAATCATGACTTATCATTGCTTGCTGACATATATTAACATCCGAAGAAAGTATGGGTTAAGAAGAAATCCCGCACGTAGTAAGTCTTGTTGCGAGTTCAATTTCTGGTACATACTTACGCCTATTATGGATATTTGTATGCTGAAAAAATTTATTTATATTGTAATACCGTTTTTTGTTGCTACACTTTCTCTTTCGGGCTGTATAGTGGTAGACGACGATTGGGATAACGGTCATCATCACCATCATCATGCTCCGCCGCCACCTCCTCATCACAATGAAGGACACCACCACAACGGACATCATGCACCCGCACCTCGCCACAGAGATCATCACGGCGAACCTAAGGGCGGGCATCACCGCTAAATAACACTGCCAGATAATTATTACTGAAAATCATTTGGCCAATACCAGGTCCAAGTGATTTTTTAATCTCATATTTTTGATCGATATCATTAAAATTCGCCACTTTATGAAACTTTTTCCATGTATAATCATCTAATGTGATGACATCGAAATAACGATTGTCATAACATATTATTCATTTTATAGGAAGGAATTCATGAATAAAGCGACAAAAATATTAGCTGTTCTTGGTCTGTCCTTATCTCTGCCGATGCTTTCACAAGCTTCTATTTTTGATACATCGGATATGATAATTGCCGGACCGGGGCCACATCATCATCATTGCCCTCCGGGCCACCACTGTCCTCCACCTCCTCCGCCACCTCCTCCAAGGCATCACCACCATCGTCATCACTGCCCTCCGGGACATCACTGTCCTCCACCACCTCCTTGTGGGCGTCACGGACATCACTGTCCGCCGCCACCTCCTCCACCACGTCACCACCATCATTATTAGTGGTTGGCAGATGGCTATTGGAACATATATCTGTTTGCTGAAACGAACCAATGGATAATTCGTTTAGGCAAAAATTAAAATACCTTTCCAACATAAAGGGAAAGGTATTTTACTAAATACAGAACTGATAATATAGCACAGAAAGCTACTTCTTCGGCAAGTACAGCGCAGGATTTACAGCCTCCCCCCTGTACCTTATTTCGAAATGAAGATTAACCCGATCTGAATCTGTGTCTCCCATCCTGGCAATTACCTGACCGGCCTTAACCTTCTGAGTTTCTTTGACCAGCAACTGATCATTGTGAGCATAAGCTGACAAATAATCATCATTATGTTTGATAATAATGAGATTTCCATACCCGCGCAAAGCACTGCCAGCATATACGACCTTGCCACTGGCAGCCGAAACTATATTCTGCCCCTTTTTACCGGCGATATCGATTCCGTTGCTTGAACCGTTTTTAGAAAAGTTATGAACAATGGTTCCGTTGGTAGGCCATTTCCAGGTAAGTCGGGACTGACTGTTGTATTCTTTTCTGTTGTTAGAAACGACCTCAGGCTTATCATCTACAGAAGGACTGCTTGCCTGTTTACCCTGCACCGTTGTCTGCGGTTTTGGCGTTACAGCTGCGACCTGGATATTATGCGAAGAAACTCTATCAAAGACCTTTTTTTTGCTATCAAGGATCAGCAACTGCCCTAAGTTAATTGCATACGGGGGAGACAGTCTGTTTATTCTAGCCAGTTCCTGTATCGATGTGTGATTACGGCGTGCTATTGAATACAGTGTATCACCGGATCTAACCCTGTAAACATTCTTTGAATTCAATCCTTTGATTTTCACCGTAAGAATGTCTCCGGGATGAATTATAGATTTATCCGGATCAAGATTATTTATTAATGCAAGTGTACGGTAATCAATACCATGAACAAAGGCTATGGAAAACAGCGTATCTCCGGCCTTGACCATGTACTGATCTGATGAAAGCATAGCGGATGCTTTGTTATGATTACTTCCGTAAGCACTGCCACGATGTCTGTACTTTCCGGAAACCGAACACCCAGAAACGGCAACTGCACAAACAATAAACAGCAATGATAATCTTTTAAGCATTTTATTTTTCTGTTAATGGAACTTATAGACAACAATACCGATCACTGCCAAAGCTATGCAGCCCCAGCCAATCCAGTCAATATATTTACCGATGTTATCCCTCATCTTTTCACCAAAAATCTTTATCAGACCGCCTTCAAGATAGAATCTTGCACCTCTGCCGAAGAGAGATACAATCAAAAATGTATATATTGAAATCTGAGATGAAAAACCCCACATATCAATACCGTGGGATGCTGCAATAACCCCTGTTGTGATGGCAATAACTTTATACGGGATCGGAGTAAATGCACCCAAGGCAACAAAAAGGATGCCGAAGGATTCAAACCATTCCTTTATAGTTTCAACATGATGAAGATAGCCCAGTTTAACAAAAATCGGCTGTAAGACATCCCAAAGATAATATCCGAGCAGGTAGCCTACCCATGCACCGAGGACCGAGAAAATTGTGGCGTAAAATGCAAATCCCAACGATTTTTTCGGTTGAGCCAAACACATCGGGATTAGAATGGCTTCAACAGGAAGAGGCCAGAATATTGATTCAATAAAACTGTTAACACACATGAAAAATTTGGCATAACGGTGTTTGGACAATTTTAAACAGTAGTCATAACAAGCCTTTATTATTGATTTTTTTTCTGTCTGATATTCAGCTTTAGCTTCCATATACTAAGATGTTTCCCCTGTTACAAGCGGAACAAAATTTATTGTTCCGAGCGATTTTTTTATTATTTGACCTTTTTCCGTCTTATCAATCTGCATGAGTTGCTGCTGTTCTGTTCCTACAGGTATGATCATTCTCCCTCCGTTTTTAAGCTGTTCCAATAATGCTGACGGAATTTCAGAGGCAGCAGCAGCCGTAACTATAATCGCATCATAGGGTGCGTAGGTGGCCCAGCCCTGAGAACCGTCTGAACAGATGGCCTTAAAATTGTATATATCGAGTTTGTATAATCTTCTGATACTGTCTAGTTGAATATTCTGTATACGTTCTACCGTATAAACCATATCTACCAGTCTTGACAGAACAGCTGTCTGGAACCCCGAACCGGTTCCAATCTCCAATACCTTTTTAGGCTTAATTTCATAGATTGACTGTGTCATTCTTGCAACGGTTATAGGTTGTGAAATAGTTTGCCCGCGACCTATAGGAAGTGCGTTTGATGTTAATACATTAGCATTAAACCCTTCCTGATCAACAAACTTTTCCCTTGGTAAATTCATTGCTTGCAAAACTTCAGCACTGACTTGAATTTTTTCCCCAAGTTCTCTTAACCACGGCGGCAACTGACTCAATTTATTCCATCCTGCTTCTTTGCCAAAAGGACACATGATTCAACAGCAATACCTTCCTTTCTTCCTGTAAAGCCAAGTTTTTCAGTGGTAGTTGCTTTCACATTTATGCAATCAAGATCTGCTTTCAGATCTTCAGCCACAGTCTGCCTCATCTGCTGTATATACGGCAACATTTTGGGAGCCTGCGCAATAATCGTAATATCAGCATTAACTAGGACATATCCTTTTCCCATTACTTTATCATAAGCATCACGCAAAAGAATCCTGCTGTCTATATTAAGAAATCTGTCATCATTATCAGGATATAACTTTCCAATATCTCCAAGTGCGGCAGCGCCCAACAGTGCATCAGTCAAAGCATGGAGCGCAACATCACCGTCTGAATGTGCCAGTAATCCTTGTTCATATGGAATTTTTACTCCGCAGATAGTAATCGGACCGCTATTTCCAAATTTATGAACATCAAACCCATGACCAACTCTAAACATATCTATCCTTCAACCATTGATGAAATTATAAATTCAGCCATCTTGAGATCTGCTGGCTGTGTAATTTTTATATTATCTGCACGCCCCTCTACCAGCAAAGGCTTATAACCGGAGTACTCCATTGCAGAAGACTCATCAGTGACAGAAACCCCATCCTCAAGGGCTTTAATAACAGCCTTGATCAGTTGTTCCCGTCTGAACATCTGAGGAGTGAGCGCATGAAACATAAGTTTTCGCTCAACCGTATGTATAATTCCGTTATGCTCATCTGTACGTTTCATTGTGTCACGTACTGCACATCCTAAAATACCGCCGTCAACCTGTAACGATTTCTCAATCAGAACGTTGAGATCCGTCTGCGTCAAACACGGTCTGGCTGCATCATGAACGAGAACCCATTCAGTTTTGGCTTCCCTGAGTCCGCTCAGCACAGAATCAACCCGTTCGGCTCCTCCTGTTACCACCTTAACTCTAGGGTTTTGACAAATTCCAAGTTTGCCGAAATACGGATCGTCATCACGAACAGCCACTATGACCCTATTGCAGTAATGGGATGACAATAGCGTATTTACGGTATGTTCAAGCACTGTCCGATCAAAAATTTTCAGATACTGCTTAGGTACAACACTTTTCATCCGCTTGCCGATCCCTGCAGCAGGGACAATCATGTCTAGGGAGGTGATCTCAATCATTTGTCTTCTTTTTCTATTACTCTAACGAAAGTTTCATCTCTTTTTATATAACCAAGTTCACGTCTGGCTGTTTCTTCTATACTTTCATGGTTTTCCCTAAGATCCTTGATTTCAACTTCCATAATATTGTTACGCTCAGTCAAGGCTTCATTAGAAGCTTCTCTTTCAGCTATTTTTTCTTGATAGTACTTATAATCCATCCAGCCGTTTTTACCAAAACCAAGATAATAGAGAGAGGCACAGAGCACAATAAATAAAACAAATGTAAACAGTTTCATAAAAAAAAATATAACAAATTGAAACCTAATGAATTATAGAGAAATAAACTGATCTTTTGAATCTATGAACCTCAATGATTCACGGATGCCAAAACAATTAGGTTAAATCTTTATAGTTCCTAACACCGGTTATGCAGTGCAGAATCACATAAAAAAAGGCAGACAGCTCAGCTACTTGACACCTATTAATTTTTGAATAAGTTTATTATTTTTTACACCAAAAATCAAATTATAGCCTACAAGAGGCCCTATAGGATTGCAAGTCCGACGGAGAAACATTTCAACCTCGAACAAAACAATAAAAACCCGGAACTGCCGCCATGATGGAAATGAATTAAGATTTCTTGGTAGAAAAGCTTGGTTCTGTTGAATAGTATGAATAGTGTTGAGAGGGAAACTCCATACTGCACCGGGCAACAGCAAACTCTCCCTAATCAGCAGGTACTTCGATACAAGCTACACAATCCTAGGCTCAGTGCAGCTCGCGTTGAAGCTGACGTAGATCTTCTTATATTCAAGGAGCCATTATGAAAACAGGCAGTAAACTGAGCGAGGATGAGATCCAACTGTATAACGCTTTCGTAGCGTCTAAAAAAGCACAGCCTGTGGCAGTAGATCTGGCAGCACGAGTCTTCCAGGTATGCTACATTGATCAGGACACAGGCAGACTGTATAACAGAAAGTTATCACGGGCAGACTTTTTCAAATTTATCACAGAGCAGATTTAGCCAAAAGTGGATTTTTACCGGCGTTATTTAGAAAGGCAGGACTGAGATTTGTTATAAAAAAGGGTGCACTATCAAGCACACCCATTTCGTTTTAACTATTATACTGTAAATTCAGTTCAGATTAGTTCTGACCCTTTACTGCTTTTCTACCAGCAAATGGAGCTTTTTCTGAACCGAGTTCTTCTTCGATACGGATCAGCTGATTGTACTTAGCCATACGATCTGAACGGCTTAATGAACCAGTCTTGATCTGACCTGCAGCGGTACCAACTGCGATATCAGCAATAGTGCTGTCTTCAGTTTCACCAGAACGGTGAGAAACGATTGCAGTGTAACCAGCCTTGTGAGCCATCTGGATTGCATCAAGAGTTTCAGATAAAGAACCGATCTGGTTAACTTTGATCAGAATTGAGTTAGCGATACCCTTTTCGATACCTTCTTTCAGAATTGATGGATTGGTTACGAATAAATCATCACCAACCAACTGGCACTTGTTACCAATCTTGTCAGTTAAGTACTTCCAACCATCCCAGTCGCCTTCAGCCTGACCATCTTCGATAGAAATGATTGGATACTGTTCACACAGATCAGCCAGGAAGTCAGCTAACTGGTTAGAAGTTAAATCCTTACCTTCAGCTTTCATTCTGTATAATTTAGCATCCTGGTCGTAGAATTCAGATGAAGCACAGTCCATAGCCAGTGTGATATCCTTACCGAATACATAACCGGCATTTTCAACAGCTTCTTTGATTGCAGCCATAGCAGCAGCGGTAGAACCTAACTTAGGAGCGTAACCACCTTCATCACCTACTGTTGTAGGCTGACCTTTAGCCTTAAGAACTTTAGCTAACTGGTGGAATACTTCAGCACCCATGCGAATAGCTTCACGTACAGTCTTTGCACCAACAGGCTGAATCATGAATTCCTGCATATCCATTGACCATGCAGCGTGAGCACCACCATTGATGATGTTCATCATTGGTAATGGCATAGAGTATTTGCCGGAAGTACCGTTTAAGTCAGCGATGTGAGCATATAAAGGAACTTTCTTTGACTGAGCAGCTGCTTTAGCAGTAGCTAAAGAAATTGCAAGAATTGAGTTTGCACCAAGATTTTTCTTGAATGGATCGCCGTCTTTTGCAAGCATTATGTTATCTACAGTTCTCTGATCTGCAGCTTCAAGACCGATAATAGCAGGTCCTAAAATCTTATTAACATTATCAACAGCTTTTAAAACACCTTTACCGCCGAAACGAGCTTTATCGCCATCACGAAGTTCAAGAGCTTCGCGAACACCGGTAGAAGCTCCGGATGGAACTGCTGCACGGCCCATGCTGCCGTCATCCAAATAAACATCAGCTTCTACTGTTGGATTTCCGCGAGAATCAATAATTTCACGACCAATTACTTTAACAATCTTAGCCATTTTTTATCCTTCAAATAAATAAAATAAAAACACAAAAATAAACGCTCTCTACTGCCTATTATAATAGAGAACGCACACAAATTTAACCGTTTAATTTGCTTAATTTATAATTCTTAGCTGCCTTTACAAATCCAGCAAACAGAGGGTGCCCATCACGCGGGGTTGAAGTAAACTCAGGATGGAACTGCACCGCAACAAACCAAGGATGGTTTGGATTTTCTACAATCTCAACCAGTTTACCGTCAGCAGAACGTCCAGTTATCTTCATGCCCATTTCAGTCAGCTTGTCTATAAACTGATTATTCACTTCATAGCGGTGACGGTGGCGTTCATATATTTCCGGTTTGCCATACAATTCACGAACTTTTGAACCATCCTCAAGATGACACAGCTGTGCACCGAGTCTCATGGTACCGCCCAAATCGGAATTTTCCGAACGGTGTTCAATCTGTCCCTGCTCATTCAACCACTCTGTAATCAGAGCTATTACAGGATGCGGAGAATTTTTGTTAAATTCGGTTGAGTTAGCATCTTCCCATCCCACCACGTTGCGGGCATACTCAATAATTGCCACCTGCATACCGAGACAAATTCCGAGATAAGGGATCTTATGCTCACGGGCATACTGTACAGCAAGGATCTTGCCTTCGATGCCGCGGTTTCCGAATCCACCAGGAACAAGAATCGCATCAAGATGTTCAAGAGCATCGACTCCGTTCTTCTCAAGATCTTCAGAATCAATGTATTTGATATTCACATGAACCAGGTTTTTAAGACCACCGTGTTTAAGAGCTTCATTTACAGATTTGTATGCATCAGGAAGTGACACGTACTTTCCAACCATACCAATTGTAACCTCTCCGACTGAATTAGCCTCCTGGAAAATTACCTGCTCCCATTCAGACAGATCTGCTTCCTTACACTTCAATCCTAGACGTTCAACAACAAATTCATCAAGACCCTGGGATTTTAACAACTGCGGGATCTTGTAGATCGAATCAACATCCTTCAAAGAAATTACAGCCTTTTCAGGAACATTGCAGAATAGTGAAATCTTTTTCTGTTCATTCACAGGAAGAGCAATACTTGAGCGGCAGATCAGAACATCAGGCTGAATTCCGATCGACAGCAGTTCCTTTACAGAATGCTGTGTAGGCTTTGTTTTAACCTCTTCAGAAGTCTGAAGATATGGAACAAGAGTCAAATGAATGAAGATTGCATTGTTTCGGCCGATATCCGCAGCCATCTGACGAATAGCTTCAAGGAAAGGAAGTGATTCAATATCACCGACAGTTCCACCGATTTCAACAAGAGCCACATCATGACCTTCACCACCGGCAAGAACGCTTTCCTTTATTTCATTGGTAATGTGCGGAATAACCTGAACAGTTGCTCCTAGATAGTCTCCGTGACGTTCTTTCCTTAATACTGAAGAATAAATTTTTCCGGTTGTATGATTGTTGTTTTTGGTCATTTTCGTACGAATGAAACGTTCATAGTGACCCAAATCCAAATCAGTTTCAGCTCCGTCTTCAGTTACAAACACTTCTCCATGCTGAATAGGACTCATTGTACCAGGATCCACATTGATGTATGGATCCAGTTTAATCATAGTTACTTTGAGACCGCGGGCTTCCAAAATTGCCGCAAGAGAAGCAGCTGCAATACCTTTTCCGAGAGAAGATACAACACCGCCTGTTACAAATATATATTTTGTCGTCATACTGAACCAATCTTTACCATGATGAAATAACAAACATCCAGGTCCGGCATCAGCCTGCCGAACCGCACCAGGTATCTTCCTTTTACATAAAAAGCGCCCGGCTGAGCAAATAATTTAAAGCAATACTATACCAAATTTACGCATCATTGACAAAGATTTTTGAAACAGCCATTTCGCCGCAATTATAATCTCTTGGCACTTATTACGTTATCAACCTGATTTAATTTGGAAATTATTTTGCTCAACGCACTGATATTGTATACTTCCATGTCAATATCGATATCAGCAGTCTGGGTTTTAACATTGGATTTTGACTGTATACCGAGAACATTTACTCTCTCATTGGCAATCACAGTTGTAATATCTCTAAGCAGGCCCGGTCTGTCTGAAGCTGTTATTCTCACAGTTATGGTATAACCCTGTGAATAACTTACCGCCCAGGAGGCCTCCACGATTCTCTCTGGATTCTTATTCTTCTGATCTGTCAGCTTGGTGCAGTCCATTCGATGAATGGTTATACCTCGCCCCTGCGTAATAAATCCAATAATATCATCTCCCGGCACAGGTCTGCAGTTCTTGCACAGATGAATAAGCAGATTACCGACTCCGTTGATAATAATATTGTTGGAACTTTTTACCTTTTCCGTACTTGACGAAGCCGCCTGACTGTTATTCTTTTCGAATTTTTCCAGAATTGACTTATCTTCTTCAGCTGCGGTTTTGTTTCCCAGTTCCAGGAAGTTAATCAACTGGTTTATCTTTATCACACCGGAACCGATATTCACCATCAAATCGTCAACATTAACCAGATTATGTCTCTGGCATGCCATGGAAAGATATTTCTGCATGTGTTCCTTATCAAGAGTAACACCGTTGCGTTCAAGTTCACGTTCAAATATTTCACGACCAGCAACAAGATTCTTTTCGCGATCAAGACGTTTAAACCATGCAGCCACCTTGGATCTGGCCTTCGATGTTTTCAAATATCCGTTATTCGGATTGAGCCAGTCTCTGCTAGGATTAGGTTCCTTCTGAGTGAGGATCTCCACCTGTTCACCGGTCTGAAGAGGATAGGTAAACGGAACAATCTTACCGTTTACCTTGGCACCGATACAGCGATGTCCGATGTTGGTATGAATACTGTATGCCATATCAAGAGGTGTCGCCCCGGCAGGCAAATCAACAACATCTCCCTTAGGAGTAAACAGATATACACGGTCTTCAAACACCTGGGTTCTAAATTCATCCACCAAGGTTCCTGATTCAACCATATCCTCCTGCCAGGACAGCAGATGTCTAAGCCAGGCAATGCGCTCCTCATAGGCGGCATCATTGGATTTGTTATTTTCTTTGTACTTCCAGTGGGCTGCAACTCCTAGTTCCGCATTCTGATGCATTTTTTCTGTACGGATCTGAATCTCCACCGGTTTTCCGCCGTTGCCAAGAACAACTGTGTGAATCGACTGATATCCGTTCGGCTTAGGATTCGCAACGTAGTCATCAAATTCCTTCGGAATATGATGCCAGTGGGTATGAACCACACCGAGCGCAGCATAGCAGTCAGACAATTCCTTAGTAATTATTCTTACCGCTCTTACATCATAGAGATCCGAAAAATCAAGATTCTTCTTCTGCATTTTTCTCCAGATGCTGTAAATATGTTTCGGCCGTCCATAAACTTCAGCATCGATGTTTGCATTTTTGAGCAGTTCTTTGAGTTCATTAACAAAGTTGTTTATATACTCTTCACGATCAATTCTTTTTTCATCAAGCTGTTTAGCAATCTGTTTGTAAATGTCAGGATGAAGATACCTGAAAGATAGATCTTCAAGTTCCCATTTTAGCTGTCCTATCCCTAGGCGGTTGGCAAGAGGAGCATATATGGCAGAAATTTCCTTCGCAGTAAGAACTCTAGTTTCCTCATCAGCATTTTTAACTTCTCTCAGATAGGCTATACGCTCTGAAAGCTTAATAACAACAGCTCTGATGTCCTCGACCATTGCAATGAGCATACGGCGAACATTGTCAATCTGATTATCAGTGATTTCGTCCCCCATATTCTGCAGAAAACGAATCGCCTCCATATCGATTGCACCTTTCATAATGGACACAACTAATTTAGGAAAATCATTTTCAACCTGGGGTAATGAAAGAAGTTGTTCAGTATAATAATTGTATAGAATTGCAACCTGAAGGGTTGGAAGATCCATATGGATTGTCAGCAGTATTCCGATCATTTCGGCGCTTCTGCTCTGCAATCTGTGAGTGACATTAAAATCACTAGATAATTTAGAACAGTAGTTAAAAGTATCCCTTATTGTGTTGCGATCGTGTTCACTCATATGATTAAGACTGTTAATCCACAAATCCAAATCAAACTCTTTCTTACTGTGCGTATCTCTAATTGCAACCATTAAATAAATTTTCCTTGTTTCCGACTACTGCACTACACTGTTCGTCATAATGTCTGCTGAAGGAATCTATGTTATCAGCTTTTCTGAATGCACCATATAATTCTATGCCGAAGAACAGCGGCTCCTACATTCATAAAACAACAAAAGCCCTTATCAAATCAAAACAATGGCATCCACCGTCTAAACCTGATTGGTTTATAAGCCACTGCTCCGAAAGGTCAGTACACCACTGTTCCTATAGCTAAGTTTATGCCTCCTAGACATACTACTAATGAAACAGTCCACAGTCAAAAATCAAACTGTTCTACCCATCGTTAAAACAAGTATAGTAAAGAATTGCCATTCAATCCATTGTTTTTTACTACAACATAACAAAGATTATCCGAACTTAACAACTTTGCTATATTATGTCGGCAACTGCATATTTTCTGCGGGAAGAACAGGCAAAAACGGGAATTAAGCTATATAAACGAAGACAACCAACCTTACATATAACATGACCTATGGAAGGTTGTTGATAACCACAACAGAAAAAGCGAGAGCTGAATATATAAAATTCTAATCAAGCTGTTTCAACCATTCTGGCGCCTGTTTTTTCACCTGTTCCAGCAAATCGTCCAGTTCATACAGTTCAGGTTCCACGTCACTTACGGTCTGGCCGCTACGGAGTCCTGCTTCAATAATATTGCATATTTTCTGAATTTTAACCATTCCGCTGTATGCAGCACCTCCTGCCAGTTTATGTACAACTTTAATCAACTGATCAGTAGGAATAGAACCGGCCTTGCTTATAGCATCCTGAGTCGGAATTACCGACTCCATAAACATCTCGAGCATTTCCCTGGCTAGTTCCTTTTTACCGGACACATGCTTCAACGCAAGTTCCTCATCGCGGATCTGTGGATTTCTCACCTCAAGAAAATCATCATCCCGCTTATGCTCAGGTACCTGATTATTTATTCCAAGATTACTGCAGTTTTCCAACAATTTAATCAGAATATTCTCATCTATAGGCTTTGATATATATTCATTCATACCAAGATTCATCAGTCGTTCTCTTTCTCCAGGAATAGCAAGTGCGGTTACAGCCACTATAGGTGTTTTTCTATTCTTGCCAAGTTCATCGGCGCGGATCTTTTTTAATGCAGTGATACCATCCATAACCGGCATCTGAATATCCATAAATACTAGATCATAAGTATTTATATGGCACAGATTAACAGCCTGTTCCCCGCTGGTGCAACTGTCCACATTGGTTACCCGTTCTGACAGCAATGTGCTGATCAGTTTCAGATTGGCCGGATTGTCATCCACCGCTAGAACCTTTTTGTTGAGTTTTGTTATTAGCTGAACATTTTCCGCAACCGGCTCTTCATTGCTGTTCTTGATTTTATCGAAACATGACAGCAGTCTTTCATCTGAAACAGGTTTAACTAGAACATCCAGCACTCTCTGACTTTTCAGCGAATTATTGAATTCGCTGTCATGGGAATTTGAACAAATAATAATTGGAGCATCTAGATCTACTGAGTCCAGCTTGTTTTTGAGTTCGTCTATGTTTTCCCTGTTGTGAACACCTATTAGAACAGCGAAGAAATGTTCTACTGATATACTTTTAACAGCTTCGACCGAAGCCATCACATAAACATTCATCTCCCAGTCTTTCATCATCTGGGCATAGGTTTCTCTCGCCCATTCGCAGTCATCAACAAGAAGAACATTAAGGTTCTTCAATCCGGAAATGGACGGGTTGCGTTCATTCGGAAGATTTGCAAGTCTCATCGGGATTGTAGTAGTAAATACGGAACCCTTGTTTACCTGGGATTTAACAGAAAGACCGCCGCCCATCATTGTAACTATTTTCTGTGTAATCACAAGACCGAGGCCGGTTCCTCCGAATGTTCTGGATATGGAATTATTGGCCTGAATAAAAGGTTTGAATATTTTCTGCTGTTGCGAAGGACTTATACCAATACCGGTATCCCTTACAATAATCTCAATTTTGATCTCATTACTGTCAGTCGTCGGCTGATTAACTAGAAGCATGGTCACATTTACAGCACCCTCTTCAGTAAATTTTACAGCATTGGAAACAAGATTGGTAAGCACCTGCTGAAGACGCATAGGATCTCCTACCAGAAGATCTGGTATGGAATAATCAATTTTGGCCGATACATCTATATCTTTTTCGTGAGCAATCGGGGCAATAATCATAAGAACTTCATTCACGGTGTCCCTGATACTGAAAGGAATTTTTTCAAGAGTAAGTTTACCTGCCTCCAGTTTTGAAAAGTCCAGAATATTATTGATAATACCCAGCAGATTCTTTGCCGAACGCTCTATAGTGGAAAGATACTCGTGCTGCGTCGGTGTCAGTTTACTCTTATACAACTGTTTGGAGAAACCTATAATACCGTTGAGAGGGGTTCTAAGTTCATGAGACATGTTGGCAAGGAATTCTGTTTTCACCCGAGCCGCCTCCTGGGCTCGTTTCTTGGCCAGATCAAGTTCAACATTCTGCATCTCCATCTGTTCGAGTGTTTCTCTCAAGTCAGCTGTAGACTGATCAATACTCTCCTGCATTTCATTGTGATACTCTGCTATGGATTTTGCCATGCCATTGATGCCAGAACGTAGTCTTTCCAGTTCACCATGCATACTTCCGGTTATACGGGTATCCAGCTGACCATCCTTGATGTATGCGATTGCACGAATCATACGTTTAATCGGCTCAACCACCTCTTTTATCAGATTAAAAGCAAAAATTAACGCCAAAATCATGCCAATCAGAATAACAAATACAGAAAGCACCGCATCCTGGTACAGAAGCATGAGAGCCTTTGACTTGTTAAGTTTCATACTGACATAACCGACAATCCTGGTAGGACTGTCTGTTGTTTCTATTTTTGAATAACCTGGAATTATTCGCGCAACGTCAAAATTGTCTATAACTTCCGAAAATATCGGAGTTCGCAGAATGATAGAATTATTGTGAAAATGAACGGATGTGATCGGAGATAACTTGTTATCAAACGGTTGTTTCAATTCAGAAAAATCATGTACATAGCGGGAAGTAACAAAGAGATTACTTGCCAGATCGAACACGGCTATAGTGTCAACAAGATCAGAATTGTTGCGATGCGCATAGTTTACTATTTTCCTTACCGTATCCAGCCGTTCCTCTCCAAGCGGACCTTCGATAGCAAGCGTCAAAGGTTCTATGATACTTGTTCCATGCTCCACCAGATCTTGTTCCACCTGGTTGTATCTGTTAAAAATATAGAAAGAGGAAAAGAACAGACCAACAACCAGCACAGGCAGCAGGTTATAAACAATTACTCTAGATCTAAGTCCGTATCTTTTAAAAGCCATTTTTCATCCAACCCAGTAATTAAGAATGCTCCGAAGGTATATCACGCAGACACAACAACACTAAACAACTTTCCTCTATTCTATCATTAAACATATAGCAATCGGTGCATATTTGCGCTTAACCAAACGTAAATGCGCCTCCATTACAAAAACGGAGGCGCACGAATAATTTAACGTAAGCGTTCAGACGCAAAAATTATTTTGCTTCCTGGCTCTGCTGCATGAGCTGTTCCACGTCCTGTTTTGTTGCACCATTTGTTAACACAAGAACATGCATCTCACCTTCCTCAATTCCGAGAATTGTTTCTACAGGCATAACAAGATTTTCACTAACATTAACATTACATGTAATGGAGGCAGAATCCTCGCTGAAATTAATCTTTGGTTCATCACCGCATTTTTGTTTCATCTGATTTGCTGTTTCTTTTGCTACAGCATCTAGGGTAACACCATCAGGTGCCTTGTCAGATGTGTAGGTTATGGTCTTTCCCTCCTTGGCATTCACAAAAGTGAAATTTCCATTATTATTACCAGAAAACTCCCAACCGTCAGCTAAAGCAAAAGAAGAAGATGCAAAAAAAGCACTCAATAATAAAACACTTAAAGTTTTTTTCATTTAGTTATCCCTAAATTTAAAATTTTGAATAAACAACTGCAAAATAATGCATCTGCATTCTACCACACCACCTAGGTTTATGAACCAGTCAAGGAATGATTATAAGCACAATTCAACAGTAAAAATCCGCGTGAAAGAAAGAATAAATCTCTGTTTTGTTTTAGAAGCAAACTCAATATAATCTATGACTGTAATATTAACAAACAGGCGGTATTAACAATGGTAATGTTCTTTAAACCACAGAAGCAGTCGGTGGATCGCTACTTCGATCTGACAATAGAATCATTGGACGGACACTGTATAGGTGTAGGTAAAAAAAATGATCGGACATGGTTTGTTCCAAATACCATGATCGGAGATGAAGTCAGAGTAGAAAAAAAAGAGACAAGCCAAAAAACAGGAACAGCTACTGTTCAGAAATACCACAAAAAATCAGAATTAAGATGCAGCGAACAATGCAGCCATGCCGATAAATGCGGAGGTTGCAGCTGTCAGTTTATCCCGCAGGAAAAACAGATCCGTGCAAAAATCGAAGGATTAAAACAAATCTTCTCCAAAAATGTAAATATCAAACTTTCCGAACCTGACGACATTGTCACCAAATCTCCTTACCACTACAGAAGAACATGCCGGCTTTCCACATACTTTGACAGTAAAAACGGAGAACTTCACCTTGGCTTCAGACAAAAAAACTCTCATGCTATTGTTGATATTACCGAGTGTTCTGTACTTAAAGAATGCATGTCTGATTTACTAGTTCCTGTACGCAGGTTCTTAAATTCACTCTCAATAAAATATTCAATTGGACACATAGAACTAACTGCCGTAGACAACGGGATCTTTATGTTGATCCGGTTCGCTCAGAAAAATCCTTCACCTGAAGATCTGGATAAGTACCGTATGTTTTGCGAATCAAATCAAATAAACGGATACTTTCAGACAGATGAAACCTTTGAAAAGGTTTACGGAGCTGATCATGCTGAATATAGCGTAAACGGCATAAAATATGAATTTCTTCCCAATGACTTTATTCAAATTAATGAAGAGATCAATAAAGAAATAATTAATCATGCAATTGAATACCTGAATCCACAGCCTACGGACAAAATACTGGATCTTTTCTGCGGGATCGGTAATTTTTCTCTTCAACTTGCAACTAAAGCACAACAGGTATGCGGCGTAGAAATTGTCAAAGAAATGGTTGAGCAGGCTGAAAAGAACGCTAAATTAAACGCACTTCAGAATGTAAATTTTGTCCGTTACGATCTTTCTCAAAATCTAAACAGCTGCCAAACACTCTTCGAAAAATACGATTCCATACTGTTGGATCCGGGCAGAAAAGGAGCAAATGAAATAAGTTCTTTCCTTGCAAAAAGCAAAATTAAGAACATATTGTATATTTCTTGTAATCCTATAACCGCAACAAGAGATTTTAAAATTCTCTGTCAAGGTGGATTTATGATCAAAAAATGGGCAATATTCGATATGTTTTCTAACACAGAACACGTCGAGACGGTTGTACTGCTGTCACGTGATAAAGCCTAAAGAAATCCAGTATTCATGCGGTTTCAGCGGTGGTGGTTGAAATTTACACAATGAATTTTATGCTGTATTTCTTTGAAAAATGCGTTTATCTGAACATATTTACAGTATGAAAAACAGGCATTTTTTCTGAAGTCGAGTGTGCTGAACTGCTTTTTTGCAATAGCAGTTCTGAACACCCAACCTAAAAATGGCTCTGAAACTGTGGAATTGCTGTCAGGGGAATTTGGTCGTCTTCCGGCATAAAAAAAAGAGCGGCGGTATATGCTCGTCACTCTTTCTTAAGATGATGTCTGATTGTCGGCTATGATTGGACATCCACGCTAATCCCCGACTTGAATTCAATCGTGTACTTGTCGCCATAGATTACTATCCGCTTCACCCAGCATCTGGTCAGAGCCTCATCAAACACGGTCAGTTCAGAGCTTTGCTTTCTGATGAAGTCTAAAATGTCATTGATTCTGGTGACGTACTCTTCACGGGCAGAATCGTCAAAGTTGGTTTTTTGCCTCATGTCTCTGAGTTTAAGAATTCTGTCGGCAATTTCCTTGTAGTCCTTCCTGGCCTCAACGCACTGAATGAGTTGTTTCTGAAGTTTAGCAAGTTCATCGTCAATTGCCGAGACGCTCATTACTCCGGAGGAGTCGTCAATCGTCATAACGGCGCGAACGTTCTCTTCCAGCTGTTTTTGAAAACCTTCCTGCTTATCGAGAAGTTTGTTGAATGCAGAGAGACATGCTGCCTTTAAGGCTTCCTCATTCACAGTTCTGGCGTGGCACTCAAGACCGGTGGATTTGAGTCGGCTCAGGCATCTCCAGACGATTGATTTTACGCCTCTGTTGTTCCAGTGCACCCGGCGGAACAGTTCACCGCACTCACCGCAGAAAACCATCTGGGAAAAGACATGGTGACCGCTGAAGGAGCATTTCCTGCCGCTCGATGTTGTTGTAACCCTGCGTCTGCGTACAAGCTCATTCTGAACTCTGAGATAGATGTCTTTTGGAATGATGGCTTCATGGTTACCTTCCACATAATACTGCGGTACGATGCCGTTGTTTTTGACTCTGGTCTTGCTGAGAAAATCGGTGGTGTAGGTTTTCTGAAGCAGGGCATCACCGATGTACTTCTCGTTACGGAGGATTTTGTTGATGGTCGAGGTGTGCCATCTGGTCTTGCCCGCTCCGGTCAGAATACCGTCCCGCTCAAGTCCGGCCTTGATTTTGTCCATGCTGTAGCCTTCCAGATATTCCCGGTAGATGCGCTTTACGGTTTCAGCCTGAACCGGATCTATGATCAGATTGCCGTCAGCATCCTTGGTGTAGCCGAGAAAGTGATTATGGTTCACCTGCACCTTGCCTTGCTGGTAACGGTACTGAAGTCCCAGCTTGACATTCTGGCTTAAGGATTGAGATTCCTGCTGGGCGAGGGAAGCCATAATGGTAATCAGCACCTCGCCCTTGGCATCAAGCGTGTTGATTCCTTCCTTTTCAAAGTAAACAGGAATGTTCTGAGCTTTGAGCTGTCTTATGTATTTAAGGCAGTCCAAAGTATTTCTGGCAAAGCGGCTGATGGACTTGGAGATTACCATATCAATTTCACCGGCCATACAGGCTTCAATCATTCTGTTAAACTCGGTTCTGTTTTTTGTGTTGGTGCCGGAGATGCCGTCATCGGCATAGATCCCCGCAAGAGTCCATTTAGGATTATTGCTGATGTACTCGGTATAGTGCTCCACCTGAGTTTCATAACTGGTGGCCTGCTCATCAGTGTCGGTGCTTACACGGCAGTAGGCCGCAACGCGCAGTTTCGGAGTTTCTTCAATACAGGCTTTGCTTTTTGTTCTGTGCGGATCTGCCGGTATAATCTTTACGTTAGCCATTCGTTTTCTCCTTAACTCTAATCAGGGAGTATTGGTATTCAGCCACTTCAGCCGGAGTACCTTTGTGCAGGCTGTCCTTATCTGAAAAGAAGAATTCAGCCGGTGCGGTTTTGGGTACCTTCGGCTTAAGAAGATTGGTACGGCTTAACGCCTTCATACGTCGTTCCCTTTCTTGTAAAGTTCGAGAATAAATTTCTTCATCAATGAGAGGCGGATAAAAATCGTCTCCCAGATAACGGCGGTTCTGCAGAATTCTGCTGACGGAGCTTGCTGGAAGCTTAAGACCGACTTTCTCCGCAGAGGCACACATGGACATACCATCAAGGTAATTACGGTAAAGTTCTCTGACAATTATGGCTTCTTTCTCATCAATAACCGCCTTACCATTAACAATTCTGTAACCGAGAGCTGTATTCCTCATTCAATTTCCTCCTTTAGTGTAAGACCGCATTTAAGTTCAAAACTGATTTCGTTTCGGGTTACTGTAGTAATGCTGTTAACAAATCTGCTGAACACTTCGTCACTGAAGTCAGTGAGCATTTCGCTGTAAGATGCAAAGGCGATAAGCTCTGAGGTTTCTCTAATAATGGAGCATTCACCTTTGGAATTCTGTTTGATGGCGTTAAGCTCAGTCCTGCATCTTGCTGCTCTGGCTTTCAGTTCGTTGTTTTCCTGATTGAAAAGAACTTGGTCGATGCACCCCTGCGCCATCAGCATGGTGATGGTATTCTGCTGTTCGGCAATATCTGAAATCTGCTGTTCAAGAGCGCTGATTCTCTGCATATCCTTGTTTTCAGAGTTTCCCTTTAATGCTTTGAGGTAGGGCATCAGAATGGTCTCTCTGGCAAAGATGAGCTTGTTCATCATGGTTAAAAATGCAAACTTTACCGTCTCATCCCTGACGAACTTCATGGAGCATCTGCTTTTGTCTCGGAGGTGGGTACTGCAGCACCATGCAGCATAACTTCTGCTTGATAAGGAATGGTGAATCCGGTGTTTGAAAATACCGCCGCATTCTCCGCAGATGATTTTTCCCGACAGGGCGCTGCGGTCTAAGAATTTTGCTTTTGCTGCCGGTATGCCTTTTTCTGAAGCTCGCTGAGCAATAATGGCGGCAACTGCTTCAAAATCCGCTCTGCTGATAATGGCTTCATGGTGACCATTGCTCCGGTATCTAGTTAGGTAGCCTTTGTTGAGGTGCCGGCTGAAGGATTCATCCGTAAAGGTTTTCTGAAAAACCGCATCTCCGATGTAAAATTCATTTCTCAGAATCCAGAATACCGTTGTAGAGCTCCATTCATTTTTTCGTATGGGCGGAACTCCATCACTGTTTAACCCCTTTGCGATGGTATAAGCTCCTTTGCCAGCCAAGGCTTCGGCAAAAATACGTTTGATAATCTCTGCCTCATTAGGAATTATGACAATGTCTTCACCTTCTCTTTTGTAGCCGTAAGGTAAAGAGCTTGATTTGAAGGTTCCGTTCAGAAACCTCCGCTCCAAACTCCATTTGCTGTTATTTGAAATTGAGCGTGATTCATCCTCGGCCATTGAGCTGAGAATTGACAGAATAAGCTCTCCCTCCATCGAACCGGTATTCAGATTTTCCTTCTCGAAGTAAATCGGAATGTTGAGCCTCAAAAGACTTCTCACCAAATCAATACAGTCCGTGGTGTTTCTTGAAAATCTGCTGATAGACTTGGTAAGGATATAATCAATCTTTCCTGCCCGGCAGTCTGCCATCATTCTCTGCAGTTCCGGTCTGCTGTCCGACTTGGTACCGGATATCCCTTCATCGAAGTAAATCCCGGCAAGCTCCCAGTTATCCTGCAGACGGATGTAATTTTCATAATGTGATTTCTGCGTTTCCAGACTTTCAAGCTGGGCATCATAGTCAGTGGATACTCTGCAGTATGCCGCCACTCGCAGTCTGGAGCATTGAACTGACTGATTCTGTTCTATTCTTCTTACTGTTTTCACTGTTCGTCCTCCCTTGTATATAAATCACTCTAATCAACACTTATATCAACTTGTTTTGGAAGTATTTCCTCAAGAAAAGGGTGATACGTCATACGGTTGATGTCTGTGATTTTCTCGTACTCTGCGGGGGTGATAAGTCCCTTGGAAAGCAGTAACTCCACTACTCTCTGTGCCTGATGGTACTGGGCGTTGCGGATTATTTCGTCAGTTGTAGGTGCTGTCATTAACTCGTTCATAAATCGTTGCCTCCTACAATGTACTGGACATCAGAGGCTGATTTGAGCGGATTTATTTTCGGGAATAAGGCTGATTGGCTGTTTGGTGAACAGATCGGGGTGATGCTGGTGTGTGACATTAGGTGTGATATATGTCTAAAAATCAGATTATTTTATAGACTGATCACAAATGAAGTACGGAGTTTTAATGAAAACTGGTCAAAAAAAAAACAATAGTAAACTTGAATATAAGATCGATTCTTTTAGGAGAGGTAGAGAAATATGAAAAAACTCATTTTATTTGTAGCAAGTCTTATCGCATTAGTTGGTGTTACTTCTGCAGAAGCTGGCGGACATAGGGGGGGTTACCATTCATCATCACATGTGAACGGTTATTATCGCAGTAATGGTTCATATGTTTCACCTCATTACCGCTCTGGAAGAGATGGTTACCACAATAACAACTGGTCTGTTCAAGGGAATGTTAATCCGTATACGGGAAAACCGGGAACGAAAGGACGTTGGTAGGTGAAATTATGAATATCGTAAAAGTAGTATCAATTATTCTAGCGTTAAGTTTGTTTTCAAATGATTCTTTTGCATCTGCATCTGACGAAAAGAAAGCATGTATCAAGTATCAACGAGCCGATTATTCATGGAGTCATGGATATGCAGTTAGAGGTTTTACTGTAAGCGGTAGTGATCTGAACTCTTTTGCAAGAGAAAAAGGTTATAAAGCAGATTATCGTAGTTACTCGACTTATTTTATCGTCCCTTGGGATTCTGGCGGTTATATTAGTTTGGATATAGACAGTAATTATTTACCTTCGTATGAAAAACAGGTTAAAGATCAAAATAATATAACTTGGAAAATCAAGGAAGGTTGGAATTACTGTGATTAATATGTTGTTAAAAGAGGTGTTTTATGAAGTTTAGTTTGTCTTTGATGCTATGTGCTGTAGTATGTTTTAGTTCTGGCTGTACAACCCAATTTAGAACTGGAGATTTTACACTCCTGAGTACAAAAAACGTAAATCTCGATAGTGGAAAATTGGTGCATAGAGAAAGGGTTGTAAATGAGGAAAAGTCGCAAAATAATGATCCTCTGTACATTAAGGACGCAATAGATCATGCTATTGATCAAGATCCGTGTGCAGTTGCGCTATCAGATGTAGCCGTATACTTAATAAGAGGATTTGCATCTTTCTCCATTAAAGTTGAGGGAAATAAAGTTATTGACTTAAATAGGAAAGGATGTGAAAACAAGTAAAGTTCTTTTGGTTCCTTTTTTGTTTTCTCTTTGTGCTTGTGCCGGCTGTTCCGTTGAAAGCGTTCAATGTGTGAAGGGGAAAGCTTATCATTTTCGCCCTGGGGAAACGGATCTGTGCCCTAGGTTTTCAATCGAGGATGATACTCTATTCTGTTACATGGAAGATGGTAACAAAGCATCTGTTTCACCAAAACGGCCTATGACAATTGTTGAATATAGTAAATTTCAAAGGAAAGTCGGTGCAGATCCTTTTTCTGGATTCATATCCAATGAGTGTGTTTCATCTCCTATTTCTGAGTAAAGATATAGATAGAATTTTCATCAAGCCGACAGCTTTTAAACTGCCGGCTCTTTTCATTTCTTACACTCCCAGTTTGCCATTAACCTCGTCCGCCAAACTGCCTAATCGTTCCATTAACCAGTTTCCCGGACAGGATTTCCTTGCAAACCAGCGGTGAACCGTAAGCAGCATCTCATCCGGTTTTACCACATAATTTAAAGCCTTATCCTTATCAGCAATCCACACAAGTTTCTTTTTACCATTCCTTCTGCAGATATCAGCGCATAGCTCAACCAATGCCGAATACACCTCCGGTTTCATGGCATAAGGCTCGGTCAGATCTGAGGCACATTCGATAGTGACGGCACGCTGGTCATTATCCCTTGATGAAGAGCACCACGAGCGGTTCTGCTCATCAACGCAAAGGCCAATTCTGCCATCAGCACCGATGGCATAGTTGCAGCTTGCCTGTCTGCTGCCGGCCTTAAAGCAGTCGCAGATACGTTCCACACTGAGCTGACCGACAACAGCGTGAGGTGTGATTCGGTCTATTGCATGAGTCCTTCTGCCGGAATGGTTCGGACTCAATCTGGTGTAACTTACGAGTGGACTATTTGCCATTGTCATTCTCCTTATCTTCTGATTTATCGTGTAACTGGTTTAATGCTTTCCTGACCACAGCAGGTATCGGCAGACCAAGGTGTGATGCATTCTCAAGAAGGCTGATGCCTTCATTGGAAAGGTAAAAGAAAATCACCGCAGTTCTGAGCACACTCCCGGTCTGAAATATTCTTGTATCCAGAATGGTGGCAACACCTACCAGCATGAATACAATTACCTTTCTGCAGATGCCTTTAAAGCCGATTGAGCTGGATAGATTGTTATCGACTATCCCGCACATAACGCCGCTGATGTAATCGATAACCGTAAAGGCAATCAGGGCATACATCAATCCGTCACAACCTCCGAGAAAGTAACCTAGCCATCCGCCAATTCCGGTAAACACCGCCTGGAGCATATTCCAAAGCTCTCTCATTTTGTTTCTCCCAATAAAAAAGGCGACCTTTAAGCCGCCCATCATTTCACTCTGTTTACGTTACTTCGTACCCGTCCGATAAAGTCTCTGTCGAGATAGCCTTCCACCCGTTCGCAGGCGGAGAGGTATTTCTTCCACCAGGCATAGGCGCGGAAATCAAGATAGATGAACTTATTCCATGGTTTCTCGAAGGAAAGATAATGCACCATCAGCGGTGCCATTTCCCTGTATCCCGGATTGAACCAGATGGCATTGAACTCATTAGCAAGCGGGTATTTTTTCTTGAAATGCAGATTCACAAAATCCTGCTCCGGGCAGTACATGAAGTTTCCTTTTTCCTCAATCGTTTTGATGAACTTCTGATACAGTCCTTTGCAGTCAGCCTTGTAGCACATAAGTCCGGTGTTGAAATACAGCGGAGTGTTAACAACCTCTTTGAGATTCATCTGCTTCATCCATCTGTCACGATTCTCACGTTCACTGACTCCGAAGATGCCTGTCTTGTATTTTGATGTAATCTCCTCAAGAAGAGGAACCACAGAGCCAAGAAACAGAGTGTCCAAATCAAAGTTCAGGACACAGTCGGTTTCAGCAGAAACTTCCTCAAGAGCTTTAATTCTCTGAGCAATAGCGGGAACGGCACTGCGATGAACCATGAGTCGGTTACCGCCCACAGAGGCAAAAAGGTCGTGCTGCGGAAAAGATACATAGCGTACCTCCACAAGTTCCTCCGGGACTACCGCAAGAACTCTACTGAGGTTAGTACCTTTTTCAGCGTAAATGATGAGCTCTATGCGGTTGTATTTGAAAAAAGAACTGAGGGATACCACAGCCTGATTGATGTATCCCTTATCCAGAACTACGAAAGCCTTCATTGGTTATTCTCCTTTATGTCGTCTTTGAAAATGTCCTCTGAGTAATTGATGAGCTTAAGTGAACAGCGGTTGCCGCTTTCCGGCTTAACGGCAGTAACCCAGCAAAGCTGTAGTTCACCGATGGCAAAAAGCGGATATTCAAGAGTCTTGCCGAACTCACTGTCCCAATCGATATCCGGGTAGGTATCAAGATAAAGCGTATGGCCGTCATTACGGTAAAAGGTATATTCAGCATAGGAGCCGTCCTTTCTTGAGATATACACGATGCCTTCCCAGATATCCTCGGGAAGTTCGATATCGGTGGTAACGGTCTGACCGTTTATTCCGGTTATCCTGCCGGTGATGTTGGAGAGATTCTCATCAAGCATAAGTCCAACAAGGTCGTTGAACTGACAATTGAGACCGTTAAGCTCGGTTTTGATTTCATAGGTAACTCGTGTATTTCTAAGATACCTAAGTCGCCTCATACCGAGAGCCACAGCATGGTCATAGTCAGTTACACCCCAGGCATCAAGCTGCTCCTGATTATCTGATTCAGGATAGGAGGTAATGCGCTTATTCCCGTCAGCATCAACATGGCAGTACACAGTTTCGGTCTTGTAGGTTTTCGGAGAGGTGAAATTTACCACCACCTCATCAACATCGTCCTCCTTTGGCAGAGAATAGGTGATTACCGGACTTGAGGTCATATTGCTTTTGGTAAAAATCTGCGTCGGAGTTGCTCCCGCATAAAGCCTCTTAACCGATAAGGTGTTGTCCCGAACCACAGGAACCGCAAAACCGCAGTTGAGCACATCTCTGAGCGATTCCAAAAGAGTGCTGTCACTGTCGATAGAGCCGTTACATTCAAGTCCCTGAGAGCGCCAGAGCTCATCAAAGTCCATGAGCGTATCGACATCAAGGATGTTGCGGTATTTGGAATTCCGCACGATGTACTGAACCACGGGAGCAATATCCCTTGTTGCCACCAGTGGCAGATTATCTGAATACCCAATAGCAGGAAGTTTTCTTGTCCAGTAGGTAGCAAGCTGGTTTTCAGAAAGCTCGGATAAGGTTTCGTTACCCTTGAACCTGCAGATGAGCACCGTCATATTGTCATAACGGTCAATGGTGCTGATTACGCTTTTAAGTCCTACCCATTTAATCTCCTCAAGAGCACGGGTAGAGCCGTCCTCCTGCGAAGTTCTTAGAACCCTGAACTCATAATTTCCGGCAGTTGCAAGTTCAACTCTTACCGTTTCGGCAAGCTGGTCATTGGTGTTGTTGGTCCAGGTTTTCTCGATTACGGTATACGGCTCATTGGAACCTGCTCTGCGGTACTCAATCTGAATGGTGATGGTGAGTTTCTCAAAATCACCGTCATCGTTGAGTTTTCCAAGTCCTGACGGCAGAGAGAAATCAAGTTCAAAGATGTTTGATACCGCACCATACGGACATGCACGGTAAGGTCCTACGTAACCGCCGTCACTTGCCTGACCACTCACCAGAGTAAAAAGCACATGCTCCTGATTGACTCCGGTGGAATAAAAGCCATGCCAGTCTGATACCTCACCGTAGCTGTCATTAAGACGCTTAACCGTGTAGACACCGTTGGTGTAGTTAAGAATCTCATAAAGACCGTTATCGTCATATGGATAATCTGCAGGCATCGGCTGAAACACAGAGCCTGCCAGGTGATTTGCGGTAGCGGTAATCTTTGTATATGGCTGAGACGGAGTAACCTCCTTTGGATATTCCGGAACGGTCAAATCCGAACTGTCGAACTTTAGCGTAACATGCTCACCGGACCTTATCACCTCGAGTATTTCACAGAGAACCTCGGTGGTATTCGCCTCATCTTCGGTTACGGTTTTACCGCCGCTGCAGCCTGACGGAATGGTATCGTAGGTAACCGAGGTTACAGCAGAAAGAGTAACCTTCAGATAATCACCGTTACGGGTAATTACCTCGGTCTCAGTTTCTTCACCGGATTCCTCATCAACGCTGGTCTGAATTTCTGTGGTTCTTGCCCGGAAAAACTCATCAGACTTAAATCCGTCAGCGCATTTTAGCGTGAGCGTAGTAATACCAGAGGCAGCATCAGTTTCTGCTGCAATAATTTCAGTGCTGACAAGACGGGTATTCCCGGCTCCGCTTAACTCGAAGATGGTGCCGTTTGCCCATTTCAAATCAAGGTTCTGCTTAATGCGTACCGTCTCAGTACCGCCACCTGAACAGCCGCCGTAACCGATGTTGTAAATCCTGTAATTGCAGCCGCTGAAGGTGTTACCCCTAAACTCAAGATTCACCCCGTTCATGGAGGAGGTATCGATTTTACCCTGACCGCTTTTTAAGGTATGACCGCTCTGGGTAACCTCGGTTGATGAGTACCAGCAGTACCAGGATTTGTCCTCCGGGGAGTTCTCAGCGGTAATCTTTACTCCCGGCTCAATGACATAAGCGGAGCAACCCTTGAGTTCACTGATTGGCGTCTCGCCGATGTAAATGTCTGAGTGATCTGCCTTGTAGTCGTAATGCCCAATACCCTGACATAAAATCATGTCGCAAAAGAGAGTATTGTTGCGGTAAAACACATGGCGGTCAGCGAGGTAATCTGGGAATCTCTTGAAGAAGCCAAAGTTCTCCGGGATGATTTCCATGAGCTTTACCTTATTGCCCTGGACATTCACGTCATAGATGGAGTTTCCCTGTTTGGTATTTTTCTGCTTATTCTTGCCGAGTTTATGCATACTCACCATGGCATAGACGGCACTGGCTACACCAATCACCACGGAGATAATGGCAGCAATGGCAGTACCGGTTACTCCCGGTTCGATTACGAACTTAAGGTGATCACTTTTCTGAATGAAGAGTGAAGGCCATTCAGTCTGTTCTACCTTTCTGCCGTTAACAAACAGCGACAGATAGGGGTGGAGATCAGAGCGATAGGAAGGAATAAGATCCTCCAGAAGGGCGGTCAGACTGCCGCTGTATTCCGGCAGTTCAAGCTCCTCGAGTACCCGGTTTAGGTCCTCTCTGGTTACAATTTTAAGTTTCATTTTTCCTCTTTGGAAGATTGGTATATCTGTAGATCTTTGTTTCAACAAACTGCATTGATTTGATCTTTTCCACCCGGCAATGACGGTTAAGTCCGGTATGCAGCATTTCTCCTTTACCGAGATACACACCGACATGGAAGATCTGTCCGTGACGAAAAAAGGCGATCACATCGCCCTTCTCTGCTTCGCTCCCGGTTACTTCCATAAAACCGCCCTGCTGCTTTTCCTTCTCGTACCCGTCCTTAATGCTGAAATCCGTATAGTCATCAAGCTCTATGCCAAGCTCCCGTCGGTAGAACTCAATGACAAGTCCCCAGCAGTCAAGTAACGGGTATTTTCTACCGTTTGGTGTATGTCTGATGAGAAGATAATGGTTAAGCCACATACTTAAGCCCCGGCGCATTTGATGCGGTATAGCGAAGGCGCGGAAACTCAAGATTCAGCATGTCGCAGAAGGATGCGGTGAAGGTTGCCGATTCCCGAGTGATGCGTCCGCCGGTGATGGTGAGCGTCAGTTCAGAGAGCTTGTCGTGATATTCGTAATGCCACTGGGCAACAGTGATGAAAGTAGGTGTCTGAGCTTCAATAACCTGTTTCATGTATTCGTAGGCTTCACCGCTTACTCCGTCAACACCGAATGAGAGATCTGAAAAACCGCTGTCAGACCTTTCCGGCATGGAGACAGTAAAGGCAGACTTCTTGTATTCGTCTCCCCAGAGCGTCAAATCCTCATAGCCAAGTACATAACGCAAGGTGCCTATGGTTTCATTTGCAATGGTGAGCGTAACAATCGGCAGTCTGCCGCCACTCGCGTAGATTTCTTCAAGTGAATAAAGCATAAAGCCTCCTTAACTGAACCATGAAAGGTATTCCACCTCTTCAGAATCCGGCTTGACTTTGATAATGCGGCCACACCAGTCATCGATTTCGTAGGAATAAAAACTCCAGGTGGAATTGCCATTGTTGTCGTTAAATTCCACATACCCGTCATACGGATATCCTTTGAGAAGATTCAGCTTAAAAACGTAATAGCCGAGTTTATTCTTTTTGAGCTTGATCCCCGGCCATTCGTAATCGGTGTAATAAGCTACCCAGATATAGGCATAAAGCTCATCCCAGCCTTCCGGATCAATCCATACCTCATCACCGCCGATTCCCGGTTCTACGTCAAGGCGGCACTGCACCGACCATAACGGTCCATCGCTGTTTATGCAGTTAAGCGTGGTGGAGAGTTCACCCTTCTGTATGCGGCAGAGAGATTCCGTGCCGCCGTACTCGTTAAGAAGCTGCATGTAGAACCAGTCCTGACCGTAGCTGATGTCATTGCGGTACCATGCCATGAATTCCTGATATTGACTCTGGGTAAACATGAAAGTGACCGAAAGCTCATGCGGTGTTCCGGTATTAACCAATCTCTGCCTTACATGACCGTCCGCCATCTGGGTTCTGATGATGTTGGGTTTTATTTTATAGCTGTAGCCTCTCTGCTGTGGAGGTGGCAGAGAGAAAGGATAATAGTTCATGAATTAACTCCCCATACGGTTGAGGTTAAAGGTATTCTGAATCGCCATGCTCATTGAACCGCCATGCCGGATGTCGGAAACAAAGATATCCACGATTCTAGTTTCGTCGTCATCACGGGTTTCAACGACTCCTGCTTTTTCGGTGCTCTCGTAAAGATTGACCACAACAGGAGAGCCGGAAGTGTAACCGCCATTTCCGCTAACAGCAGAACGGGCAAGCTCTGCAGTTTCCTTGCGTGAGGTGATGGACATCGGTCCCTGCACGAGTTCCGGTCCGTATTCACCCACAATACCCCATTCACCAGCTTTGAGCTGTCCGCCTTTATCGTGCATGGATACAGAGGTAAGCTGGGAAATAGCTGATGTGGTGGTAGCCATGGCGGAGGCATAGTTGGCAAGCTTCTGCGGCCAGGTAACCGCTGTTGGATCATTCAAAGCTGAAATCCAAGCCTTCACCGCGTCCATGGTGGCACTGGCTACCGCGAAACTTTTCTGAACTGCAAACAGAGCACGATAGGCACCGGAGGATTCATCCATGCTGTCGGTAAGACTTGCAAAGGCATCGGAGATATCCAAAGTGGCATCAGCCATTTTCTCGTAAGGTTCAGTCATTTTTCTGAGCTCATCAGCCTGTTTGCGCTGCTTTGCCGTGGTGCTGTCGGAGGTATATTTATCCATAAGCTGAGTGCGGCTCTGAAGATATGCCTCCTCGGAAATAAGCTGGTCGTTGTGGAACTGCTCCAGGAGTTCCAGCTTTCTGCCGTAACCTTCCTGAAGACGCAGGATTTCTTCATCTTCGGGATTAAGGGAACGCAGAAAGTCCTGTGCTTCTTTCTCGATTTCTGCCCTTTGGGTCTGATAGTCCTGCTCGATAATGAGGAGTGCATTGTTCTTCTCGATTTCAGAAATTTGAGCATTCTCGGCGATAACAGCATTAAGCTCCTGAAGCTTTTTGATGTGTTCACGCTCGAGCCTTTCAAGGTCGCTCTTTGACTTCATGTCGAGTTCAAGGATTTGCTCGTAATAAGGTGTCCAGGTATCACGGGCTTCAGCAGATTTTGAGAGTCCGCCACCGGAGCTTTTACCTTTACCGGAGTCCTTATTTGCACCAATTCTCAAACCTTCATCAGACTGAGTTCCTTCACCCACAGGTTTATTCTGGTACTTTTCAGCGATGCGCTTACGTTCAGCAGCAATACGATTCTGAGATTCAGTGATGTCCTTTTCGATTCCGGCAATGGTAGCTTTGTAGATTTTTGCGGTTTCCTCTGCCTCTCTTTTGGTTCTTTCCCTCGCAAAATCAAAGCCTTCCGAGAAAGTTCCACCGGAAAGAGAAGTTCCGATACCTTCACCTATGGCGTTGAGATAACCGATGGTGTTATCCCACAGCTCTCCGACTTTCTGACTAAGCTCAAGAAGTCCAATCTGAGCAAACTGAAAAAAGTTTGAAAAGAAGAGCTTCCAGCTCCCGGTACCGTCCTTCATCTCAACACCGATAAGCTCAAGGGTGTCACTGAAAAAGTCCTTCACACCTTCCCATGCGGTGCGTATTCCTTCAAAGGTCTCACGTACCGTTTTGGCAAGATTGTGGAACCACTCAATTACCGCAGGGTCGTCCAGCCATTCAGAAATGCCGTTCAGGGTATTGGCAAGAAAGTCATTACCCATAATGATGAGTTCTCCGAAACCACCGTTTGACTGCATGAGTCTGGTGCAGAAAGTTCCCCAGGCATTATCCAGTCTTCCGGTAGCTGCAGATACAGTGTTGAGTTTGGTTTCAAGTACGCCGTCAAAATTGTTCTTTGCCAAATCAGAGAGATAGGAATCCAGAGCTTTGCTGTTCTTTTCAATCTCGGTGGTGGAGCCTTTGTAGGTTAAGGAGATGGTGTCACCATTGTCCTTGGCAGTAATACCAAACTGCCTGAGTGCCTTGGTAGAGCCTTGCGAGAAAGCAATAACCGCATCAGTTAAGGTGTTGATGTCTCTACCGGTACCATGAGCAATGACGGCATAGTGTAGACTGCCATTTTATATGATCTCATTTCACCCTGTTTTTATTCATTTTGATTGATCCTGCCGGATCTCCGAAAGTGACGAATTTTTCTCAATCGCTGTGCAACGATTTTGATCT